>Ga0070726_10000800_pt1 | contig 35619 bp, 33 predicted proteins | sample tdAd471_FD_67275 | JGI IMG/M metagenome (GOLD analysis project Ga0070726, IMG submission 67275) | Marine sediment microbial communities from the Atlantic coast under amendment with organic carbon and nitrate - tdAd47.1 | ecosystem: Environmental > Aquatic > Marine > Coastal > Sediment | place...
GGACGAACGGGGTCCCGGAAAAAGTCCTGAAGGCGCTGGAAGAACGGTTCGACGCCACGCAAGAACCCCGTGACCTGACACTGATGTTCGCCGGCGGTATCGGCGACGCGGCCGAGCGTGGGCTGAACCGCATCGGCAAAGAGGGGCTTTTGTCACGGGTCATCGGCGGACATTACGGTCTGATCCCTAAAATCGAGAAACTCGCCGTCGAAAACAAGATTGCTGCCTATAATTTCCCTGAAGGTGTCATGGTGCATCTGTATCGCAATATCGCGGCGGGAAAATATGGCGTGACTTCGCATATCGGGCTGGAAACCTTCGTTGATCCACGGCTGGACGGCGGAAAGGTGAATGAGGCCGCCCGTGAGGATCTGGTTTTTCTCCAAGATTTTGATGGCGTTGAATCCCTTTATTTCAAAGGTTTTCCCATAGATGTCGCGATAATCCGGGGAACGACCGCTGACGCTGACGGCAACATATCCCTGGAGAAAGAATCGCTCAGCCTCGAAAACCTCTCTTTGGCGATGGCGGCCCGCAACAGCGGAGGAGTAGTAATCGCGCAAGTGGAGCGTATTGCGCAGGTCAATACCATCGACGCGCGAGACGTGCGCATTCCGGGGTTCATGGTGGACAGCGTTGTCCTCGCGGAACCTGACATGCATATGCAAACATATGAGGCGCAATATAACCCCGCACTATCCGGTGAATTGCGGGTGCCGTTGGAAACGTTGAAGCCAATGAAGCTGGACGAGAAAAAGATCGTCGCCCGGCGCGCCGCGATGGAGTTGAGCCAGAATGCAATCGTCAATCTGGGCCTTGGATTGCCTGCAAATGTCGGCAATATCGCCAGCGAAGAACGGATTTCCGACCGGATCATGCTGACCGTTGATCCCGGCGTTTACGGCGGTGTGCCGCTCAATGGCCTGGGGTTCGGCGCGTCGATGAATTATATCGCCGCGATTGATCATGCGACCCAGTTTGATTTTATCGACGGTGGCGGGCTGGATGTCGCCTGTCTCGGATTTGCGGAATGCGATAGCAGCGGGAATGTGAACGCCAGCCGTTTCGCCGGGCGCGTTGCGGGATGCGGCGGATTCATCAACATTTCCCAGAATTGCAAGAAACTGATTTTTCTGGGGACCTTTTCGTCGGGCGGTTTGAAAACCAGCATCAGCGATGGTCAGCTGACGATTCAATCGGAAGGGAAACACAGAAAATTTGTCGAATCCGTCGGACAGGTAACCTTCTCCGGGGTACGAGCGGCCCGCGAAAGTCGAGTGGTCTTGTATATCACGGAACGCTGCGTGTTCCGGCTGGGCGAAAGCGGGTTGGAACTGACCGAGATCGCACCGGGCATCGATCTGGAAAATGATATTCTGCAATATCTTCCGTTTCAGCCCATCATCAATTCGCTGGCGCTTATGGATGAAACTCTGTTTTGCGAGACCCGTATGGGATTGCAGCGCCGAATGTCCGAGTTAAGCCTGGACAAGCGTATTACCTACAATGCGACGACGAATATGCTGTTCCTGGATTTTTCCGGGATGCGGTTGAACACCCATCAGGACGTTGACGAGGTTCGCACCGCGGTCGAGGCTGTGTTGGCGCCGCTGGACTGCAAGGTCGATGCGATCATCAACTATGACGGTTTCTGGACCAACCCCGAAATCACCGACGAGTATCTCGAGGCAGTCCACTATATTCAGACGCGCTATTACAACAAGGCGTCACGCTTCACGACGAATGGATTTGCCCGAATTCACCTGGCCAAAGGGTTGGAAGCACATCAGGTCCATTCCGCTGTCGTCGGCAACATGGCCGAAGCCCGGAAAATTTTTAGGGAAGAATGAGGGCAGCATGGTACCCGCCAAGACCAGCGAAGGGGGTTCAGGCGCGTTTTTGCGGCATCAAAGCGGGCCGTTGAAGTCGCCCTCTTCCTGGGGCAGAAACAGCATCGTCTCCAACTGATCTCTTGGGGTCGACGACGGCCTGTTCAGGTAGAGTTCAAACCTTGGCGTCTCGGCCGGTACTTCCCCGGCCTCTGCCGCCCAGTCTTCCGTCAGCCAGGTCCAAATGGCGCCAAGACCATCATGGGGTCCTCGGTGGAAACAGGTGGCATATGACCCGGCAGGCAAGATAACTGCGGTAAACCCGTCCGGAACCAACAAATGCGGCGCCAACACCACACCGGCATAGACGCGAGGCCCGGTGTCCGTTTCGGTGTCAGGCTCTGGGTAGACCGCAACCAATCCTTCGGTCTTCGATGCCAATCCCGTGGCGGCGACACGCGTTTGCAGCGCTTCGAAGGTCGTGCCGATCTCCGCATCCGGGCCGGAATGTGCCAAAGCCGCGACATGGCGCTCTGGTTCTTCACTGATCGTGACAGGATGCATCGGCGACCTCATTGATTCCCTTGTGTCAGGCTACAAGCGATCTGGGTTTCAGCCAAGCGAGGGCGTTGCAATAGGGTTAATAGCCAGCCATATAGGGTCAAGAACAGAGCACAGGACCACCATGCAGACCTATCTCGAATTCGAAAAACCGTTGGCCGAAATCGAAGGCAAAGCCGAAGAGTTGCGGGCCATGGCCCGGCAAAGCAACGAGATGGATATCGAAGAAGAGGCCAAGGCCCTGGACCAGAAGGCCGCCAAGCTGTTGGATGAGCTGTACGCCGACCTGACCCCCTGGCGAAAATGCCAGGTGGCCCGGCATCCGAACCGGCCGCATTGCAAAGACTACATCGAAGCCTTGTTCGCCGAGTTTACGCCGTTGGCCGGCGACCGGAACTTCGCCGATGATCATGCGGTCATGGGCGGGTTGGCACGGTTCAATGACCGGCCGGTCGTCGTCATTGGTCATGAAAAGGGCCACGACACCAAATCCCGCATCGAACGAAATTTCGGCATGGCCCGCCCCGAAGGATATCGCAAGGCGATCCGCCTGATGGAACTGGCCGACCGGTTCGGCCTGCCGATTGTCACGTTGGTCGACACCGCCGGCGCATATCCCGGCCTTGGCGCCGAAGAGCGCGGTCAATCCGAAGCCATCGCCCGGTCCACCGAGAAATGCCTGCAGGTCAAAGTGCCCCTGGTTTCTATTGTCATTGGCGAGGGCGGATCAGGCGGCGCGGTGGCCTTTGCCGGGGCAAACCGGGTCGCGATGCTGGAGCATTCGGTCTATTCGGTGATCTCGCCCGAGGGCTGCGCCTCGATCCTTTGGAAGGACGCCAACAAGATGCGGGAGGCCGCCGAGGCCCTGCGCCTGACAGCCCAGGATCTTCACAAGCTGGGTGTTTGCGACCAGATCATTCCCGAGCCGGCCGGCGGTGCCCAGCGGGACGCCAAGGCCACAATCGCGAATGTCAGCGCCGCCCTGGAAAAAATGCTGGCCGATCTGGAAAAGAAGTCGCCCGACGCGCTTTTGCAGGAACGTCGGAAGAAATTCCTTGATATCGGCACAAAAGGGCTGGCGGCCTGATAGGGATCAGGTTTCGGCCGCGCGGGCATAGGCCGGACGGGCAAAACACCTGTCCAGATAGGCATCGACACTCGGCTGATCGTAGTCGAACTTGGCATTCCGCGCCCAGCGGCCACAATGGGACACCACGATATCGGCAATCGTGAATTGCTCTCCCATCAGGTATTCGTTGTCGCCCAACCGGTCCGCCAGCACTTTCATCGACCGTGCAAATTCCCAACGAAGCGGCTCTTTGATTTCGGGCACCCGCTTTTCCTCGGGCAGAATGAAGGAATGTCGGGCCGCCGCCCAAAGGGCGCCATCCATCTCATCACAAGCGAATTGCATGAAACTGTCCTGGCGCGCCCGCTCGACGGTTCCGGGCTTGAACGTCAGCATCTCGTGGCGGTCGGCCAGGAATTGCAGGATGGCCACCGAATCATTGATCGTTTCATCCCCGACCACCAATGAGGGGACCTTGCCAGAGGCGTTATGCCCCTTTGCTGCATCGGATCGCGGCGGCGCATCAATGATTTCATAGTCGAGCGCCATTTCTTCCAGACCCCATATGACCCGGAAACTCCGGTTTTTCTTTGTGCCGATCACTTTGTACATCATGTCCACCTTTGGGTTTGTCCCGAAAAACCTTAAAGACATCTGCGGCCATGCCAACCGACAAAACCCCTTTCCAATCGCGAAATTATCCCCTATACGCGCCCATCCGTCGAAAAAGGACGGACTCCACGGGCCCTGCTGGACGACATCCCGGCTTGCGCCATAACTTTTGACCTCGAAAGGAGACCCCGATGTCGATCACGCCCGAGCTGAAAGCACAGCTGATCAAGGAATACGGCACAAAAGAGGGCGACACAGGTTCGCCGGAAGTCCAGGTTGCCATCCTGACCTCACGTATCACCACGCTGACCGAGCATTTCAAGACCCACAAGAAGGACAACCACTCTCGTCGTGGTCTTCTGATGATGGTCGCCCAGCGCCGGAAGCTGCTGGACTATACCAAAGCCAAGGATGAGGCCCGGTATCAGGACCTGATCAAACGCCTCGGCATCCGCCGCTAACCGGCCCCGCTGAACACGGTTTCTAAATGAAAAACGCCCGCGGCATCGCTCCACGGGCGTTTTTTTGCATTGTTGCGACGTTTATGCCGTCAGATCTTCAACGCGGGCGTCCGGTGCGTTCTTCTTGACGGACTCGATGCCGTTGTCGCGCCCGGAGGTGCTTTCATAGCTTTCCGAGGTGCCGATCACCTGGCCATTGGTGGCCTTCAGATTGAACATATGCTTGCCGGATTTGGTTTCCTTGCGCTCAAAACGATCATCGTTGGGCGCATTCTTCTGCACCGATGCGATACCGTTTTCGGCACTGGCGCGCTGTTTGTAGCCCTCGCTCGCCAGAATGATCTCGCCGTTGCCCGCTTTCAGGCGAAACCGAAACTCGCCACCCTTGTCCGTGTACAACTCAAACTTGCCTGCCATGCCTCACCCCTTTCGATTACGTACTGACATTTCGGGGCGAGTATCGGCAGAAAGAGGAATTGGTGCAAGTTTGAATTGGGGATGGGCGAAAAAGGGAGCGCGGGACGAAGCGCCTGCTTGCCGGATGCGAACCAAGGTCCACGTCCCTAATGGGAATTCAATTGACTTCCTTCACCTTCGTAGGGATCATTTTGAGGCTGATAGAGCCGCGGGGTGGTAAAATTGCCTGACATTATGGTGCGGATGGCCGGCGACGACGCCGATATCGAAGCCGCGCGTGCACTATGCCGCGAGTGGTTGGAGTGGCATTGGGAAAACTATCCCGTCGACTGGCGACCGAAAGGGCCCGACCATCCGATGGATCCCAAAAAGTTCCAGGCAATCATTGATGCCTTGCCCGAACTGCATGCCCGGCCGCGAGGCGGCATCTTTATTGCCTCAGCGAACGGTAAACCCGCAGGGTGTGTCATGTACTCTGAGGCAGGTCCGGGCGTCGCTGAATTCAAACGTATGTTCGTGAATGAAAGAGGCAGGGGTTTTGGTCTGGGTCGATTGCTGCTGGAGACAATGTTCGAACAGATGATTTCCGACGGCTACAAAAAAGTAGTGTTCTCGTCGGCGACGTTTCTAACCCATGCACGAACAATGTATAGGAACGCCGGTTTCGTCGATATGCCACACCCTGCGGGCTTTCCGGATGAGTGGCGAAAATTTGTCTACTTCATGGAGCGTTCGCTTTGACCAGCGGGCCAGGAATTGTGCCAACCCGACCAGATCGCCCGCACATCGGAGGCATTCACGGCCTCGCAGAAGACCGGTAATCCAGGCGCAACACAGACATTCACTGCCGCTGCGGCGAGGGTCCGTTCTGGGCCGATCCGATCACCCCCTTCCCTTCCGGTGCGACTTCCTGTATGCGGCGCGCTATCTGAGACGTGACGCTCTGACCCCGGCGCATGGATGAGATAGGGGTCGGCGGCATGGGGCCGCCATTGAAACGGAGGACCCGGGAAGGCCCGGGAGTGCCTCCAGCTAGGAAACGACAATGTTCAACGAAGTAAAAAAATCCATCGAGTGGGGTGGTGAAACCCTTACTCTTGAAACGGGCAAGGTTGCCCGCCAGGCCGATGCGACTGTCATCGCCACCCTTGGGGAAACCTCGGTTATGTGTGCCGTGGTGTTTGAAAAGAAACCGAAAGAGGGTTTCGACTTTTTCCCGCTGACGGTTCACTATCAGGAAAAATACTATGCCGCCGGCAAGATTCCGGGCGGCTTTTTCAAGCGCGAGGCGCGGCCGACCGAAAAGGAAACGCTGACCGCCCGCCTGATTGACCGTCCAATCCGCCCGCTCTTTGTCCCTGGCTTCAAACATGAAACCCAGGCGATCTGTACGGTTCTGTCCCACGACCTTGAAAACGACCCGGATGTGGTTGCAATGATCGCCGCCTCGGCCGCGCTGACCCTTTCGGGTGCGCCGTTCCTGGGGCCGATCGGCTGTGCCCGCGTCGGGTATGTCGATGGCGAATATGTGCTGAACCCGTCGGTCGACGACATGCACAAGCTGCGCGAAAACCCCGATCAGCGTCTGGATCTGGTTGTTGCCGGCACCAAAGATGCCGTGATGATGGTCGAATCCGAAGCGTATGAGCTGTCGGAAGAGGAAATGCTCGGCGCCGTCAACTTCGGCCACGAGGCGATGCAGCCGGTGATCGACATGATCATCGACATGGCCGAAGACGCCGCGAACGAGCCGTTCGACTTCCAGCCGCCCGATTATTCGGACCTGTATGAAAAGGTGAAATCCGCAGGCGAAGAGGCCATGCGCGCCGCTTTTACGCTGACCGACAAGCAAGAGCGTCAGGCGGCAATTTCTGCTGCTCGTGATACCATCATCGGCGCCCTGTCGGAAGACGATCAGGCCGACAAGAACCTTGGCTCCTGCTTCAAGAAGCTGGAAAGCTCGGTTCTTCGCGGTGACGTGATCAAGACCGGCAAGCGGATCGACGGCCGTGCACTGGACACTGTTCGTCCGATCGTCAGCGAGACCCAGATCCTGCCCCGCGCCCATGGCTCGGCCCTGTTCACCCGTGGGGAAACCCAGGCGCTGGTTGTTACCACGCTTGGCACCGGCGATGATGAGCAGATGATCGACGCGCTGAACGGCACCTACAAGTCCAACTTCATGCTGCATTACAACTTCCCTCCCTATTCGGTTGGCGAAGCTGGCCGGATGATGGGCCCGGGTCGTCGCGAGATCGGCCACGGCAAACTGGCATGGCGTGCCTTGCAGGCCGTTCTGCCAGCGGCGACCGATTTCCCCTATACGTTGCGGGTTGTGTCTGAGATCACGGAATCGAACGGCTCGTCCTCGATGGCGTCGGTTTGTGGTGGCTCCCTGTCGATGATGGATGCGGGCGTTCCGCTGAAAGCACCGGTTGCCGGTGTCGCCATGGGCCTGATCCTGGAAGGCGACGAGTTTGCAGTCCTGACCGACATTCTGGGTGATGAGGATCACTTGGGCGACATGGACTTCAAAGTCGCAGGCACTGAAAACGGCATCACGTCGTTGCAGATGGACATCAAGGTTGCCGGGATCACCCCGGAGATCATGCAGAAAGCCCTGGCGCAAGCCAAGGACGGCCGACTGCATATCCTTGGCGAGATGTCCAACGCCCTGACCGAAGCCGGCGAGTTTTCGGTCCACGCCCCGCGCATCGAGACGATGACGGTACCCACCGACAAGATTCGCGAAGTGATCGGATCGGGCGGCAAAGTTATCCGCGAAATCGTTGAAGTTTCAGGCGCCAAAGTCGATATCAACGACGACGGTGTGATCAAGATCGCCAGCCCGAACGGAGAGGCGATCCAGAAAGCCTATGACATGATCCACGCGATCGTGGCCGAGCCGGAAGTGGGTATGATCTATACCGGCAAAGTCGTGAAGCTGATGGATTTCGGCGCTTTCGTGAACTTCTTCGGTAAGCGGGACGGGCTGGTGCATGTCAGCCAGATCGCGGCCGAACGGATTGGTCATCCGAAGGATGTCCTGCAAGAAGGTCAGGAAGTGAAAGTCAAGCTCCTGGGCTTTGACGATCGCGGCAAGGTGCGCCTGTCGATGAAGATCGTCGATCAGGAAACCGGCGAAGAGATTTCGCAGGACGACTGAGCCCGACCTTCATTTGAATGCGAAAGGGCCCCCTAAGCGGGGCCCTTTTTTGTTGGCCGTGCTGATCACGCTGTGGTGTCAGAACAACATTTTGGCTCATAACAGGAACGTGAGTGGCCACAGGCCGCCACAATTTGGTTAAGATTCGGCTGTATAGGGTTAACAGTAATATGAGTGATATTGCCTATGATTGGTCGTCGTGAATTCCTGTCCACTGCCATTGCCACCGCATTAATGGGTGCCAGCAGCCGGGCCAGCCTTGCTGAAAGCAAAACCTACGTCATTCCCGAGGCGCATAATCCGCGCAAGGTCTGGCTGAAAACCAAGCTGGAACCTGGTGAGATCCATGTCGATCCGAACCAATACGCGCTCTACTGGACATTGCCAAACCGTCGGGCGATCCGCTTTGCCGTCGGCATCGGGAGACCCGGGCTTTATGCAGCAGGCGAATTCACGGTCGGACGCAAGGCAGAATGGCCACGTTGGAGGCCGACCGAAAGGATGATCGCGCGAACCCCGGCCTATGCACGATATGCCGATGGCATGGCGGGCGGGCCGAACAACCCGTTGGGGGCGCGGGCGCTCTATCTGTACAATGCGCGCGGCTATGATTCCGCGTTGCGGATACATGGCACCAACAAACCCTGGACCATCGGCCATTCCATTTCCAACGGCTGTGCGCGTTTGATCAATGATCACGCGATCATGTTGTATGACATGGTGCCCGTCGGAACCCGCGTCGTGCTGCATCCGAAAAACAGCGCCTGATCAAGCCATCGCGCATCACAGTGCGGGATGCGCGGGGGGGTCCGTTTGGGCCTGTACCGGTTATTCCTGCGGCTCCGCCACAAGCTTGCGGACATCTGCGGCGATGACTTTGCCCATGGTATTGCGCGGCAGCGCCTCGACGAACACCACGTCTTTCGGCATTTTGAAGCGGGCCACCTGACCGTCAAAGGCGGCCAGAACCGCCGCCCGGTCCGGCCCGTCCTTTTCCCGGACAATGCAGGCGACCGGCACCTCGCCCCATTTGGCATGTTTGCGCCCGGCCACGGCCGCCTCGACAACGCCGGGGAGGCGATTCAGGATGCGCTCCAGTTCCGCCGGATAGATGTTTTCGCCGCCGGAGATCACCACATGCTTTACCCGGTCGGCAAACCAGTACAGCCCTTGCTCATCGCAATAGGCCACATCGCCGGTCTTGAACCAGCCATTCTCCAGCGCCAGTTCGGTCGCGTCGGGATTGTTCCAGTAGCGGGTAAAATTGTTCGGGCCTTTGACCCAGATCTCGCCTGGCTCACCAATATCGCAATCTGTGTGATCCTCGCGGACCAGCCGCACCTGGGTATGGGCGCCCACCCGTCCGATAGAACCTTGGGTTGCCTCGGCCTCGGCCGCCTTTTGATAAGTGGTGATCGGACCCGTTTCGGTGGCGCCATAAACCTGAACCATCGGGATGCCGCGCTTGTGCATCGCCTGAAATATCTCGACCGGCACATCCGTCGAGCCGGTGTTCACCAGACGCAGCGTTGGCAGTGTCAGCTTGCCCCAATCCGGGTGATACATCAGTGCCTTCATCACGGTCGGGACACAGATCGTCATGGTGATCCCGCCATATTCCAGCGCCTGCATCGTTTGTTCGATGTCAAAGGCCGGATGCAGCGTCATGGTTCCACCGACATAAAAACAGGGCATCATCTGGATGTTGATGCCGCCGACATGAAACAACGGCAATACGTTCAGGATATGATCGTCCGGTGTGAAATCATGGGCGTGGAGGCTCATCACTGCGTTCCAGAAAATCGCCTCCTGGGTCAGAACCGCGCCTTTTGGCCGGCCAGTGGTGCCCGAGGTATAAACAATCATGAACGGATCGCTCAGCTCGGCATCTGTTTCCGGCGACGTGTCCATCAGAAGATGGTCCAGCCGGTCCGAGGTATCTTCGGCGATGGTTGGCAACCCGTTCAGAACCGCCGCGACATGGGGCGCGAACTCGGCGTCGTGGAACAAGACCCGCGCGCCGCAATTGCCCAACTGATAGTTCAGTTCCGGTGGCGCGAGACGCCAGTTCAGGGGCACCAGGATCAATCCCAGCCGCGCGGCGGCAAAGAACAGCGCCACCTCGGTGTCTGAATTCTTGCCGTAAAAGGCAATCCGGTCGCCCCGCATCAAGCCCAGACGATGCTCCAGCCCCGAGGCCAGCTGTTCGACCCAATCCGCAAAAGCGCGATAGGTCCAGCTCCGGTCCTCAAAATGGATGGCGATCTTGTCCGGTTGGTGCCGGGCATGGGTGTGAAGCCAGGAATCGATGGTCTGGGTCTTGGCCATCATTCGTCCCGCTCACCGGACTTATAGAGAGTGCCTTTTCCCAGCATGTCGAGGCACAATTCCCCGGTCCATGGCAGCATGAGCGAGCCGCAGCGGCTGTCGCGATAGATACGCTCCAGATGCAGGGACCGCAGCATGGACTGACCGCCACAGGTGCGAATCGCCAGCTGGGCCAATTCATTGGCGTTTTCCATCACGGTATATTGCGCCGACCATGCCCGCAGCAGGCTTTCACGGCTTGGATTTGGCCCGGCTTCCGAGATCGCCTGGAACCACAGCGCTTTGGTTTGTTCCAGCATGATCCGCATCTGGGCCACGGCAATCTGTTTCGTCGGGTACATACGTCGCTTGATCGGCGGCGTGCCGGGCATTTCGCCGCGCAGGTATTTTACGGTGAAATCATAGGCCGCCTGAGCCAGTCCGACATAGGCCGGGGTCAGCGTCATGAACATGTGTGGCCAGCGTTTTGCTGCCTGGAAATAGATCCCCTGTGGCATCAGTTTGGCATTGTCCGGCACAAACACATCCTTGAAGATCAGGTTGCGTGAAACCGTGCCGCGCATGCCCAAGGGGTCCCAATCGCCCTCGACGCTGACGCCGTCCGATGTTGCCGGAACCGCGATATACATGGTGTTGGCGCGGTCGGGTTCTTCATCCTTGGACTGGATCTCGGTACACAGCGCACCATAGTAATTTGCGTGGCCCGACAAAGACGCGAAAATCTTCTTGCCGTTGATAATCCAGCCACCATCGACCCTAAGCGCGGTCGTTCCAAAAGCCTTGGCACCCGCCGCCGCGGCCCCACCCTCAGAGAAGGGTTGCGCATAGATCGCTCCGTCATCGAGGATCCGTCTATAATGCAATTCACGAACATAATTATGCGTTTTGCGCATTTCGTTCGACATATCGAACGTATCGAGAAGGAAACCGGACCACAGGCAGGAACAGACATGCATGTTGAATGTCAGCGCCGTGGACCCGCAATAGCGTCCGATCTCGGTCGCAGTCAGCATATAGGTTTTGAAATCCGCGCCATGGCCGCCATATTCTTTTGGAATGGCGATGCCCAGCAATCCGGCTTCGGCAAAATCCTTGTAATTCTCGGTAGGGAAACTGGCGGTCAAATCATATTGCGCCGCGCGGGGATGCAATTTTTCCTGCCCAATCTTCCGGGCCAGTGCCGACAGCTCGGCTTGTTGATCGGTCAGACCCCATGACTGGGGATCGAAAATCGGTTCGTCCAGATCGCTCATGTTATTCTCCCGTAAAAGGCGCGGAGGATTTCGTTGGTCTCCGTACCCGCTTCCAGATTGATAAGATGGCCAGCGCCTTTGACCTCATGATATTTGGCACCGGGGATTTTTTCAGCCATGCGTGCCATGGTTCTGGCGGGCGCATTTGTGTCATGCTCCCCCGCGATCAGACAGACCGGCATGGTAAAGCCGGTGATATCGTCACGCCGGTTGAACGTGGTCAGACAGCGGATGATTTCGCGATAGGTCGCTTCGGGCACCGCCGCCATCGAGGCGCGCGCCGCCTCCAGCGCCGATGCGCTGACATCCGGTCCGGTGATATCATGGACAAATGTTGCGGCCAGATCCGCCAGTGATTTGCCCGCATCCAGCGGCCCAAGTCGCGCCGCGATGAATTGTTCCTTGAAACTGTCATCGCGCCCGCCAAAAGCCGGCGTTGTACCAATCAGCGCAAGGGACGCGACCCGGTCCGGATAAAGCGCGGCCACTTCCATCGCCACCATGCCGCCGATGGACTGACCGCACAGATGCGCTTGATCCAATCCGACTTCGTCAAGAAACCCGACCAAGGCCGTAGCGAGTTTTGGAAATGTCGGCGCTGCAATCGCTGTTGACCCACCATAGCCTGGCATGTTCCAGGCCATCACGCGATATGCATCGCTCAGCCCTTCCAGCTGTGGACCGAACGAGCCGGTATCTCCACCGATCCCATGCAGGCACAAGACAGGGGGCCCCTCGCCCCGCGTTTCGTAATTGATCCCGGCCGCCCGCTTCACGAGGTCAACCGCCCCTGATCCACCACCACCGTATCGTCAACGGTGATGGTGCACCCCATCATTGGCAGGTCAAAATGACCCTGGGTGAAGCGCCCGGCAAATTCATTGGCGCCGGTGGAATAGAGAAAATTCCCGGCAACAGCCCGGCTTTCGGTGGCGTTGATGTCGCGACGATCATACATCAGAAGCGATTCGTACCGGGCCGCCTTGTGCAGACCCCAACCGACATGGCTGGTGGCATAGGCCTCCTTGTCGCCGAAGGCTTCAAGATAGGCGCGCATCAGCTTGGCATCGGTGCCCTTGCCCTCGATCTTGGTGACATAGTCGCCCTCCAACGTGAAAATCACCTCGTCATCGAAGTATTTCTTGAAGGTCAGGTTCATGTCACCCGGTTGGAATACCAGCCGCCCATTGACGCCGCCGGCGCGCGGAAACGATACGATGATCCCCCCCGGCCAATGGGCCAGCGTGCCCGGCTTGTCCGTCCAGCCCCAGATGCCAACCGTGTTATTGCCCACCATATCGACCACCAGGTCGGTGCCCGCATCGCTGCGCACTGTCATCTTTTGCGACTTGCGGCAGAGCCGGGCCGCGTCCAGCGTGCGCTGTTTCAGATCCTCATCCGGCATCGCCCGTTCCAGCATATCCGGATGTTCGTTCGAGATATTCTGAATCCGCGCGCCGCCTTTCAGGATTCGCCCGGTCTGGGGGGCGTGCATAAGCCCCTCGAGTGTCAGATCGACGATGAAATCGGCTGCGGCCAGCGCCTCGACCGCCTTGTCCTGACCTGCAAGGGCGAGGCAGGTCCCGGTGGATCGCAGGATCGCCGGTGCGTCATTCTTTGGTGTCGGAACCCTGATATGGTAGAAAGGTACGCCCATCCGGCCCAGCGCCAGTTCCGCCAGATGGACGTTCAAATCACGGCTTTGAGTTTCGCTCAGGATGATTGCCGTTTGCGACGGGTCCAACTTGCAGGCCTGAAACGTCGTTTCAAACGCGTCGATCCACTTGGCTTCGATCCGATCGTTCAACATGGGCGTCTTTCTCCAGATTCGAAATTTCTTGAATATTATATCCAAATGGATTATTTTTAAAGTAATATTTTGGAGGACGCATGGACAGATCCGAGACCCGTTACCCGGCAAGTGCTTCAGGCGCGACTGACGCGAGGGACTGTGTTTCCTCACGGGTCCCGCGAAGTGGCCTCTGTCCGGGTGTCTGCCTGACCTGTGGAATACGGGATGGCGGATCTTGAAACCCCAAGGCTTCACCGAAGGGTATTTGCTGTATCTGATGGCCCATGCCAGCGCTGCGGCCAGCGATGCATTTCATGCCGAGATTGCGCGGGACGGGGTTTCGGTCACGACGTGGCGGATCCTTGGATCGCTTTATCCGGACCGGCAGTTAAATGTTGGCACGCTGGCCCGGATGAGCCTGCTGAAACAGCCGACCCTGACCCGACAACTGGACCGCCTTTGCGCCGACGGAGTGACCATGCGCCACCACGCAAAGGACGATCGTCGCGGCGTTCTGGTCGAATTGACGGACAAAGGGCGCGGCTTGGCACGGGGCCTGATTGACCGGGCGCAGGCCCATGAGGCCGGGATACTGGAAGGGTTTTCAGCCGAAGAAGTGACAGATCTGAAGGCCCGGCTGAAATCGCTGATCGACCGGGCGGGCGATTAAATCTGTGCCTCGGCCTCGATCTCTGCCTTGGTTTTTCGGCCACGCTCGGTGTCGGACTTCAACTGACCGCAGGCTGCCATGATATCCTCGCCCCTTGGCGTTCGGATCGGCGAGGCATAGCCCGCCTTGTAGATAATATCGGCAAAGGCCCGGATTCGGTTGTTCGACGACCGCTCATAGGGCGTACCGGGCCAGGGGTTGAACGGGATTAGGTTGATCTTGGCAGGAATGCCCTTGATCAGACCGATCAGACGCCGCGCGTCCTCGTCGGTGTCGTTGACGCCCTTCAGCATCACATATTCAAAGGTGATTCGCTCCGAATTCGACGATTTCGGATAGGCTTTCAAGGCGTCCAGCAAGGTCTCGATATTCCAGCGCCGGTTGATCGGCACCAGATTGTCGCGCACCGCATCGGTGGTTGCATGGAATGAAATCGCCAGCATGCAACCGATCTCGTCCCCGGTGCGTGCAATCTCAGGCACGACGCCGCTGGTTGACAGGGTGATCCGGCGGCGGGACAATGAGATCCCTTCATTGTCCATGGCGATCTTCATGGCGTCCCGGACATTTTCAAAATTATACAGCGGCTCGCCCATGCCCATCAATACGATGTTGGACAAAAGGCGCGGCCGTTCCCCCATGCCCTCGCCGGGTTTTACCCAGTCCTTCAGATCGTCGCGAGCCACAAGAATCTGGCCGACAATCTCAGCCGGGGTGAGGTTACGCACCAGCTTCTGTGTGCCGGTATGGCAAAAGGAACAGGTCAGCGTGCAACCAACCTGGCTAGAGATACACAAGGTCCCGCGATCCTCTTCTGGGATATAAACCGCCTCGACCTCATGCCCGCCCGCAATGCGCAGCAGGTATTTCCGCGTGCCATCCGTGGATATCTGACGCACCACAATCTCCGGCCGCTCAACCGTGAAATGTGCCGCCAGAAGGGCCCTATAATCTTTCGACAGGTTGGTCATCATCGAAAAATCGCTGACGCCGCGCTGATATATCCACTGCCAGATTTGTCCCACCCGCATCCTGGCCTGCTTTTCCGGTGTGCCAATCTCGATGAGGGACGCGCGCATCTGATCGCGCGACAGGCCGACCAGGGTCTTTCTGGCAGGCTCGGCCGCGTTGCGCGGAACGGTCAGCAAATCAGGAGTGATCGCGGTGCGGCTGGTCATGGTGTTTTTCCTTGGTGAGGCCGGCGGCATACACCATTCGAAGATTGGGGGGAAGAGGCCGCACGTACAACAAACCGCGCGCGATCCTGGGCCGCGCGCGTCACTTGTCGGATCATCGGCGCGACCTAAAGCTGTATCCAGGCCGTTTTCAGGTCGAAATACTTGTCCATGGCGTGCAGGCTTTTGTCCGACCCATTGCCCGATTGCTTGACACCGGACAACGGCACGGTGACATCCGGCCCGCCATAGGTGTTCACATGCACGACACCGGACCGGATCCCACGCACCATCCGATGCGCCCGGCTAAGGTTCCCGGTCCAGACAGCACTGGCCAGCCCGAAATCGGTGGTGTTCGCCAGCGCCAGCGCCTCTTCCTCGGTCTTGAACGGGGTTGCCGCCAGAACCGGACCAAACACCTCATCCCGAAACAGGGTATCCGTTGGTTTGACGCCTGCCATGATCGTCGGCGCCATGTAATAGCCGCCGGTCTCCTGCAATATCCGCTCCCCGCCGGTTAACCGCCGGGCACCTTCGGCTTCGGCCACCTCGACAAAGCGCAGATCGCCCTCTAGCTGGGTCAGCGAGTTCACCGCACCCACGTCGGACGCGAGATCCAAAGGGTCGCCGACCCGGAAACTTTCGGCATGTTTCGCCATCGCCGCCAAGAACGCGTCATGGATCGTGTCTTCCACCAAGAGCCGCGAGCCTGCGACGCAGACCTGACCGGAATTTCGGAATATCCCGGCAGCCGATATTTTTGCCGCCTGATCCAGATCCGGCGCATCGGCAAAGACGATATTGGGCGATTTGCCGCCCAGTTCCAGATAACAGCGCTTCATATTCGATGCCGCCGAATATTCCAAAAGGCGCCGTCCGGTCATACCCGAGCCGGTGAAGGCCAGCACATCGACATCCATCGACATAGCCAGCGTTTCGCCAACGACCGACCCTTGACCCGTCACCACGTTGAACACACCGGGCGGCACCCCGGCCTCGGCCGCCAGTTCAGCCAGTTTCAACAGAGACAGCGAAGCGGTTTCTGCCGGTTTCAGCACGACCGAATTACCAGCGGCCAGAGCCGGCGCCAGCTTCCACGCACCGATCATCAGCGGGAAATTCCAGGGAACAATTGCGCCGACGACGCCGACCGGTTCCTTGTGGATCAGGGCCAGAATATCCTGCGCGGTCGGGGCAATTTCGCCATAGACCTTGTCGATTACCTCAGCGTAGTAGCGGAAGGTCGCCGCCGCCGAGCCCGCCTCGGCTTTGATCGCCATGGTGATCTCGGTCCCGTTGTCACGCACGCCCAAAACGGCAAGCAACAACGCATCCCGTTCGATCAGGTCCGCCAGCTTGTGCAGCACCTTTTTGCGCATTGCCGGCGGCATGCGGGACCAGCGGCCATCATCAAATGCCACCCGCGCCGCGGCGATGGCCCGCGTCATATCCGCGGGTTCCCCACGGCTTAGGGTTGTCAGGATTTGCCCGTCAATGGGCGACAGGACATCTAGGGTTTGTCCTGATCCTTCGACCCACGCGCCATCAATGAAGAGTTTCTGCGGCGGTACATCCTGCCGGCGAAGCTGGTCGATGAGGGTTTGGTCAAGCATGTGTCACTGTCCTTGCGAGATTTATAGCTCTTCCACTGGGTCCAGAAGAAATTCGCCAGAACCAAAAGGATGACGCAGAAAAGAAAGAAGGCGATGGGCCGGTCGATAAAGTCAAAAGGCGTTTTGACCCGCGCCATCGAGGTGCGAAGCTTGATCTCCATGATTTCGCCCAGAACCATGCCAAGGATGATCGGCACAATCGGCAGGTTCAACCGTTTCAGGACAAAACCCAGCACGCCGAAACCGGCCGCCAACGCGCAATCCGTGGCCGAGTTGCGCAAGCTGTAAACGCCGACAAAGGCCAGGATCAGAATGATGACTCCCAGAAACCGGGTCGGGATCTGGATGATCTTCAGGAGCCAGTTGGTCGAGAACATCAAGAAGACGACAACGAGCACGTTCAGGACCAGCAGCGCGATATAGAGCGCAATCACGAAATCCATCTGATGTTCGAACAGTTTCGGCCCCGGAATAACGCCGTGGACATAGAAAACCGACAGCATCATTGCCGTCAGTGCCTCACCCGGAATACCCAGCGCCAAAAGCGGGATCATCGCAGCCCCCGGCACCGCGTTATTGGCTGTTTCCGACGCGACCAGCCCTTCGGTCGAGCCTTTGCCGAACGCCTCGGGTTTTTTCGAACTGCGCTGTGCATAGGTATAGGACATGAACTGGGCGGTGAACTCGCCGACGCCGGGGATCATCCCCATGATCACACCAAACCCTCCCGATGCCGTCGCGACGCGTTTGTGGCGGAACAGTTCGAACATGCCTTGAAACAACCCGCCCTTGACCGGCTTGGCTTCGGGCGCAGTGTCCCGTTCTACCAGCAAAAGCAGGGCCTGGCTTATTGCGAACAGGCCCAGAACCACAACGATCAGGTTCAAACCGCCCGCCAGCCAGCTTTGGTCAAAGGTGAAGCGGCGGGAATATTTGATCGGCTCCAGACCCACGGTCATGATGAAAATGCCGAGACCGGCCATCATACCGGCGGCCAGCACCTGGCCTCGATGAGCGGTTATGACAAGGATGATGCCGAGCAAAGCCGCCAGAAAAATCTCACGGCTGCCAAACATCGGCGCGATCCAGGCCAGGACAGGCGCCAGGAAAATCAAGCAAAGCACCGAGAATACTCCGCCATAAAACGACGCGGAATACGCCAGCGACAACGCCCGGCGACCTTCGCCCCGCTTGGTCATCGGATAACCGTCATAAGTCGTCAGCGCATTCACCGCCGTCCCCGGCGTGTTGATCAGAATGGCCGGGATGGCACCGCCATACATCGACGAGCCATAGATCCCCAAAAGCATGGTCAAACCGACGATCGGTTCCATCGAGAACGTCGCCGGCAGCAGGATGGCGATGGCCACCGCCGCCCCCACACCGGGAATGGCCCCGATGATGACCCCGCCGATGGACCCGATCAGCAAAGCAGCCAGAACGTCCAGCCGCCAGAGGATCTCGATACCGCCTATCAGGTTTTCCATGCCGGCCTCAGAGATATAGAATCATGAAGGATCGCAACGATCCGGGCAGGTATTCATACAGCATCGCACCGGGGATTTTGACCTGGAGAAAGGATTTGAAGACCAGAACAATGACCAACCCGGCCCCCACTGAGGCCCAAAGCATGCCTTTGCTGCGATAACCGACGCGATAGGTCAGAACCGGCGCCAGGATCAACGTCATCGGCAGATATCCGATGACCGGCACCAGAAACACATACATCATGAACCAACCGGCAAATTCCAGCGAGCGTAACCAGACCAGCGACTCGCCCAGCTCCTCGCGCCATTTGTCACGACGAAACCTTGTGGCCAGATGCAATCCGCCAAACAGAACCATCGAGCCGACACCGATCATCGACCACAAGGCCGGTTGCGAAGACCATTTGGTGCGTTTGAACCATTTGACCTGATCTGGGGCCTGGCTGAGCAAAAAGACGGCGAACAGCACAAACAGAACCAAAAACAGCAATTCACCGGTTCTGACGGCTGGCTTGTTTCCGCGTGTTCCGCTCATTCTGGGCCCCGTTTTGAAAAAGGGCCGGCCCGTTTCCGGACCGACCCATGTCTTTGACGGTCAGGCTTATTCCAGCATCTCGCTGATTTTGCCCATCGCCTCTTCGTCAGCCATGATCTGCGCGGCCGAATCTGCGGCATTCTGCCAATAGATCTGCGCACCGGTCTGCTTGGCCACGTTCTGGGCCCGGTCGCTCATCACCGTTTTGGAGGCAACGGCGATGATCTTTTCACGAACATCCTGCGGTGTGTCCTTGTGGACGAACAAGCCGTTCCAAAGGGTCACGTACAGATCCGGGTTCACCTCTTTCATGGTCGGTGCGTCGGGAACCAGGTGGATCCGCTCATCAGTGACCGAGGCCAGTACGGTAACATCGTCCAGACAAGGCTGGATCAGTTGCAGCGTGGTATTGATCACATCCGCATCACCCGAAGCCAGCGAGTTACAGTCAAGGTTGTCGAAAGCGGCTTCCGAGGCATACTCAAACCCGCTCGCCTTGGCGTGGGCAAAGGTGATCTGGGTCGGAATAAGCGGGGCGCCGAAATGGCCCAGCGTCACGTCGTTTTCTTTGGCATAGGCGGCCAGTTCTTCCATGCTCTGAAACGGCGAATCGCCCGACGTTGCCAGAACAAACGGATAGGTTACAAAAATGCCCAGCGGGTCAAACTTGGCCGGGGCCAGTTCAGGAATACCGATCTTGTGACCAATCAACGGAACACCGATCACAAAAGAACCGATGGTATAGCCATCCGGGGCCGCCGTTGCGACTTCGATGGCGCCCGGAAACGGGCCACCGCCCCCACCTGGCTTGTTCACGACCGCTGCCGGTACACCGTACTCTGCCTGGAAATCCTCGGCGATCATCCGGGTCAGCACGTCTTCCAGATCACCCGGAGGCCATGGGACGATGAATGTTACCGGCTTCTCGGGATATTCGGCAAGGGCCGGGGCAACAGCGCCCAGCGCGACCGTCGCGGCAATTGCCACTGACGTTAAAAGCTTTTTCATTTGGAGATTCTCCCTGTTGTTCGCAACCGGTTCATTATTGTCACCGGCAGTTCAAAAATGTTGCACACCAACTGGACCTGTGTCAAGCTTGGCAGCGCAGACCAGCCGAGAATGTCATGACCCGCAACGACAGACAACCAAAAGGAACAGCAAGCCCAAGCGTGCCGCGCGTTATGCAGACCGTCGACAAAGCTTTGGGTCTTTTGCAGCACTTTTCCGTTGCCCGGCCTGAGTTTGGCCTGTCCGAACTGGCCCGGCGCAGCGGACATGACAAGGCCACGGTTTTGCGCAGCCTGTCCGCGCTTGAGCGCCACGGGATCGTTGAACAGGATTCGGACTCAAAGAAGTACCGGCTGGGCATGGCGCTGTTGAATCTGGCGCGGGTGCGTGAAATCAGCTTTCCGGTGACCCGACTGATCCAGCCGATTGTCGATCACCTTGCCGACGTGACCGGAGAAACCAGCCACGCCTCAATGCAATCCGGCGGCGAGTTGGCAACCATCGCCCTGGCCGCGCCGCAACGTTCTGTCCGGGTATTTCTGGAACCGGCAGAGGTTCTGCCGATTCACGCCACAGCCTCGGGGTTGGCCATGCTGGCCTTCGCAACGGATGAAGATCGGGCGCGGATGCTGACAGGCTTGGAACTGGTGGCGCTTACCGACACAACGATCACCGACATGGACACGCTGAACCATGCGATTGCCCGGACCCGTACCCGTGGCTATTCGGTGGTCGATCAAGGCTTCGAAGAGGGAGTCACGGGCACCAGCGCGCCGATCTTCGGACCCTCCGGCAAGGTTGTCGGAGCCGTCAGCGTCGCGGCCATCTCATCCCGGTTCACGCCGGACCATGCCGACCATATCAGCCGCGCGGTCATCCACGCGGCCCATGAAATCACGCGCCAGATTGGCGGACCTGATCAGACACACTATCGCGAGGCCGGTGAGTGAGCCGGTCAAACCAAGGGAGACAGCGATGAAAGATTCCAATTTTCTCAAAGAAAACAACGCCCGATATATGTGGCACCCCATGGGCGCCCCGGCGGACAGCCTTGCCAACCCCCCCTGGATCATCACCGAGGCCGAGGGCGTCAAAATCAAGGATGTCGACGGCAACTGGGTCGTGGACGGGGTCGGCGGGTTGTGGTGCGTCAATCTTGGGTTTTCCTGCGAGCCAATTCAAAACGCGATCGCAGAGCAGGTGAAAAAGCTGCCCTACTATTCGGTTTTTGCCGGGTCCTCGACCGATGTCGCCATCGAGCTCAGCTATGAATTGGTGGACTTCTTCTCCGAGGACGGCATGGTCCGTGCGTTCTTTACCTCGGGAGGTTCGGATTCCGTTGAATCAACGCTGCGTCTGGCGCGCCAGTACCACAAAATCCGGGGAGAGCATCAGCGAACCAAGTTCTTCAGCCTGAAAAAGGGGTATCACGGCACCCATTTCGGCGGCGCTTCGGTCAACGGCAACAACCGTTTCCGCACCCTGTATGAACCGCTTTTGCCCGGCTGTTATCACCTGCCGGCCCCCTATCCGTACCGCAACCCTTTCAACGAAGAAGACCCGGCCAAGCTTGCCCAGAAGATCCTTCAGGTTTTCGAGGACGAGATCGCCTTCCAGGGCCCGAACACCATTGCGGCCTTTATCATGGAGCCAATCCTCGGAGCGGGCGGAGTGCTGGTGCCCCATGAAAGCTTCATGCCCGGCATCCGCGAGATTTGCGACCGCCACGGCATTCTGTTGATTGCAGATGAGGTCATAACGGGCTTTGGCCGCACCGGCAGCTGGTCGGGTTCGCGCCATTGGGGCGTCAAGCCGGACATGATGTCGACCGCAAAGGGGTTGAGTTCAGGCTACATTCCGATCGGCGCCGCGATGATCGGTGAAAAAGTCGCTGAGGTCTTCGAGCAAGAGGCCAATCCTGACACTGGTATCAGCCACGGCTATACCTATTCCGCACACCCGGTGGCCGCGGCGGCCGCGCTCGCAACGCTGGGTGAGTATCGCCGGAATGACATTCGCCCCAACGCGGCGGCGCGCGGGACACAATTGTACGAGGGTATGAAGGCCCTTCAAGCCAAGCATGAGACGATCGGCGATGTTCGCGGTGGTCACGGGCTGATGACCGGGATCGAGCTGGTAGAAGACCGCGCCAGCCGCAAACCCGCCAATCCTTCCATCGGCAAATCGGTTCAGAATGTCGCCTATGAAAATGGCGCCATGATCCGGGTTTCGGGGCATAATATTCTGCTGTCGCCGCCGCTGACCCTGACCGAAGAGGACGTGAACACGATCATCACGGCCATCGACACAGGGTTGAGCTCGCTCAGCTAATCACCGCAAAACAGCGATCAGGGCCGCCCCGTCAAATGGGCGGCCCTTTTTCGTACACTCTTGCCCTTGGCCCGCCTTGCGCCTAAGAAGCCGCGACTTTTACCCCCGCGCACAAGGACAGATAATGCCGCGCCTGGTTATGAAATTCGGAGGGACCTCGGTCGCCGACCTCGCCCGTATCAAGAATGCGGCCGAAAAGGTCCGGCGCGAGGTGGAAAACGGGTTCGACGTGATCGTCATCGTTTCGGCCATGTCCGGCAAGACCAACGAACTGGTCGGATGGGTCGGAGAAACGTCGCCGCTTTACGATGCCCGGGAATATGACGCCGTCGTATCCTCGGGGGAAAACGTCACCGCCGGCCTGATGGCCCTGACGTTGCAGGAAATGGACGTGTCCGCACGCAGCTGGCAGGGCTGGCAGGTGCCTGTCAAAACCACGGCCGCCCATGGCGCCGCCCGGATCGAAGAGATCCCATCGGACAATATTGCCGCCAAGTTCGAAGAAGGCATGCAGGTCGCCGTTGTCGCCGGGTTTCAGGGCATCGCTGCGGACGGGCGGATCACCACGTTGGGGCGCGGCGGGTCCGACACCACTGCAGTCGCCTTTGCCGCCGCTTTCGACGCCGAACGCTGTGATATCTACACCGATGTCGACGGCGTCTACACCACAGATCCGCGCGTCTCGGAAAAGGCCCGCAAACTTGCGCGGATCTCGTATGAAGAGATGCTGGAACTGGCCTCGCTGGGCGCCAAAGTGCTGCAAACTCGGTCAGTCGAACTTGCGATGCGTTTCAAAGTGCGGCTCAGGGTCTTGTCCAGCTTTGAAGACGTGACTGAAAATTCCGGCACCCTTGTCTGTGCTGAGGAGGAAATCATGGAAAACAACGTAGTCTCCGGTGTCGCCTATTCGCGCGACGAAGCTAAAATGACCCTCGTTTCGGTCGCTGATCGTCCCGGCATCGCCTCGGCGATCTTCTCGCCTTTGGCCGATGCGGGTGTGAATGTGGATATGATCGTGCAGAACATCTCGGAAGAGGGCCGGACCGACATGACATTTTCCTGCCCGACCGATGAAGTCGCCCGCGCCGAACGCGCGCTTGAGGACGCCAAGACCACAGGTGACATCAATTTCCACGGTCTGATCGCCGACAAGGACGTATGTAAAGTCTCGATTGTGGGGATCGGGATGCGCAGCCATGCCGGTGTCGCCGCGAAAATGTTCCGGGTCCTGGCCGCCGAAGGCGTGAATATCAAGGTTATCACCACCTCGGAAATCAAAGTTTCTGTCCTGATTGACCGAAAATATATGGAATTGGCGGTGCAAGCCCTGCATGATGCTTTCGAACTAGAGAAAGCAGCCTGAGCAAGGGGCCAATGGCCGACGCCACCGTATCACGCACACTGCTTGGACGACTCCGCGACACGCTTGCCGAAGAAGGCGAGGGGCAGGAGCGGCTGAACAAGATCACGCATCTGATCGCTGACGCGATGGATTGTGATGTTTGTTCGATCTATCTGTTGCGCGATCCTGAAACCCTGGAACTCTGTGCGACAGAGGGTCTGAACCCGGAAGCGGTGCACCAAACCCGACTGCGGATCGGCCAGGGCCTAGTTGGACGGGTGGCTCGCGAGGCCAGCGCCATCAACTCGGCAAACGCCACCAAGGAACAAGGCTTCCGCTATATGCCGGAAACCGGGGAAGAGATTTTCTCGTCCTTTCTTGGTGTTCCGATCCAGCGTTTGGGGGAAATGCTGGGGGTTCTCGTCGTTCAGAACAAGGATGCCCGGCAATATACGGACGACGCGGCTTACGGTCTGGAAGTCGTCGCAATGGTCATCGCGGAAATGACCGAGCTTGGCGCCTTTGTCGGCGAGGGCGCGGCCCTGTCTGCCCCTCACCAAAACCCGCATCTTTTCCGCGGCAGTGTCGCCCAGGAAGGCAGTGCCGAGGGGACCGTCCTGTTGCATGATCCCCGGATCGTCATCGCCAATCCGGTGGCCGACGATCCCGAGATTGAATTGAAACGCCTGCATGACGCCATGGAGACCTTGAAGGGCGACGTTGACGACATGCTGACCATGCATGCCGGCGGCACTTCCGAGGAACATCGCAAAGTGCTGGAAGCGTACCGAATGTTTGCCAATTCCCGCGGCTGGATGACCCGGATGGAAGAGGATATCCGCCAGGGACTTGCCGCCGAAGTCGCCGTCGAAAAAGAGCAATCCGCGACCCGTGCCCGCATGGCCCGCGTGCCGGATCCGTATCTGCGTGAACGACTGCACGATCTTGACGACCTGTCCAACCGCCTGCTGCGGTTGCTGACGGGACAGGGGCATGAGGACGGCGACGCCTTGCCGGACGCGCCGATCCTTGTGGCGCGCAACATCGGGCCGGGCGAGTTGCTGGAATATGGCCGCCGCCTGAAAGGCGTCGTTCTGGAGGAAGGCTCGGTCGGCAGTCACGCCGCCATCGTGGCCCGCGCATTGGCGATACCGCTGGTGATTCATGCCGAGAAAATCACCCGCGAGGCGCTGAATGGCGATCAGATCATGGTCGATGGCGATCAGGGGATCGTCCATCTTCGCCCAGAGGAAAGTGTCGCCTCCGCCTTTCGCGACAAACTGGCAATGCGTGAACAGGCGCAGGAGAAATACCTTACGATCCGCGACAAACCGGCGGAAACATTGGATGGCGCAACCGTGTCCATGCAGATGAATGCCGGTCTGATCGCGGAATTGCCCAGCCTTGATCCGTCAGGGGCAGATGGTGTCGGATTGTTCCGGACTGAACTGCAGTTTCTGACCCGCGAACGGATGCCCCGCCGCAAAGAACTGGCCGATCTTTATGGCCGGATCACCGACAGCGCGCATGGCAAGCGCATTGTGTTTCGCACGCTCGACATCGGATCAGACAAGGTCCTGCCCTATATGAAACGCGAGGATGAGCCGAACCCGGCGCTTGGCTGGCGGGCCATTCGCGTGGCCTTGGACAAGCCCGGCGTCATGCGGATGCAGAATCAGGCGCTGATCCGTGGTGCGGCCGGGCGGCCGTTGACAGTGATGTTCCCCATGATCGCCCAATTCGAAGAATTCAAAGCCGCCCGCGACGCCTTTCTGGACGAGATCGAACGCGAAAGGGCGCTGGGGCATACGGTGCCAGAAAAGGTCGAGATCGGCGCGATGCTGGAAACACCCTCGCTCGCCTTCTCACCGAACCAGTTCTTCGAGATGGCCGATTTCATCTCCATCGGCGGCAATGATCTGAAACAGTTTTTCTTTGCCGCGGACCGCGAGAACGAGCGGGTGCGCCGCCGCTATGACACCTTGAATGTCAGCTTTCTGACCTTCATCGAGCAGATCGTCAAACGCTGCGACGACGCCAACACGCCGGTCTCATTTTGTGGCGAGGATGCCGGCCGGCCGGTCGAGGCATTGTGTTTTGTCGCCATGGGCCTTCGGTCGCTGTCGATGCGCCCGTCCTCGATCGGACCGGTCAAGGACCTGATCCGGCGCGTCGATCTGTCCGAGGCCCGCGCGGTGATCGACATGGCCCGCACATCTGGTGAGCAATCGGTGCGCAGCGCGGTGGACCTTTGGCTGAAGACAATCTAGACGGCCGGTCGCACGCAGATTTGGTCGGCCGGTAACTTCATACGCCGACGGTCATGACGTTCCCGGATTTCCGTATTTCCTGACCATCCCCGAAACACCCTTGAGGGCGCCATCGACCAGCTCGATGGCAAGCAATCGGTCCGGGTTGGTCGGTGGCGGGAATTGCAGTGCCGTGGCGCGCTCAAACCCGAACCGCCCGTAATAGGGCGCATCGCCGACCAGAAGCACCCGTTTCCATCCGGCATCCCGCGCACGGTCCAGCGCCTCAAAAATCAACGAAGCGCCCAATCCTTCGCCCTGGTGGGTCGGGTGAACCGCGATGGGCCCCAGCAACAACGCGGGAACGGCCGAAGGCCCGATCTGGACCGGCCAGAACCGAATGGCACCAGCCAGAATGCCGCTTTCGTCGCGCGCGACAAGGGACAGTTCTCGTATCTGGGGCACATCATCGCGCAAACGGTAAGATGACAACGCCTCGCGCCCCGGCGCAAAGGCAAGGTCGAACAGGTATTCCACCTCGAACGCATCCTGTGGCGTTTCCGGAATAAGGGTGAACATGCCTGGTGGACAATCCGGTTCGTATGACTTCGCTTGATCGCGCTGGCATTTTGTCTAACACGCAGGTAGGCAGGGAGCAAAGAATTCATGAAAGGATCCGCCAGATGTTTTTTCGACCCGAGGATGGGCACGGACTGCCGCACAACCCGTTCAAGGCGGTCGTGGCACCCCGTCCAATTGGCTGGATTTCGAGCGTTGACAAGAATGGCAACGCCAACCTCGCACCCTACAGCTTTTTCAACGGGGTCGCAGACACACCACCGATGGTGATGTTTTCCGCAACCGGTCTGAAAGAATATTCCGATGCCACCAAGGACAGCATCGTCAACGTGCGTGAAACCGGGCAGTTCATCGTCAATATCGTTTCCGCCGATATGAAGGATGCCATGAACGCCTCCAGCGGCCTTTTCGAACATGGCGATGATGAATTCGTCCATGCCGGACTGGAAAAAGAGCAGGGTCACATCGTCGATGTGCCCTTTGTAAAAGGAGTGGCCGCCGCAATGGAATGTGAGCTTTGGAAAATGATTGACTTGCCGGGCGACAACACAATGGTCATCGGCTCGGTCAAGGGGATTCACCTCAACGACGCCTATATGGTCGACGGGATTTTCGAGATTACCAAGTTCCGTCCATTGGCACGCTGTGGCTATCGCGACTATGCGACCGTGGACGAGACGTTCGCGCTCAACCGGCCCTATAAGCAAAAACTGGGCTAAGACATGACTACGATGATCGGTGTGATCGGCGGCTCCGGTGTCTACGACATTGACGGCCTGGAAGGTGCTGATTGGCGCGCGGTGGACACGCCGTGGGGCGCTGCTTCGGATTCCATCCTGGTCGGCCAGTTGCAGGGGCTCGACATCGCGTTTCTGCCACGCCACGGGCGCGGCCATGTGCAATCGCCCACCTCGGTCAATTACCGCGCGAATATTGATGCGTTGAAACGGATCGGTGTGACGGATGTGATTTCCGTCTCGGCCTGCGGGTCGTTTCGTGAAGACTTGAAGCCGGGTGATTTCGTGCTGGTGGATCAGTTTATCGACCGGACCTTCGCGCGTGAGAAATCCTTTTTCGGCCCCGGTTGCGTCGGCCATGTTTCGGTCGCCCATCCGACCTGTGCCAGGCTCGGAGCGCTGTGTCAGACGGCAGCCGAAGAGGCAGGCATCACAATTCACCCCAAGGGCACGTATCTGGCCATGGAAGGGCCGCAGTTTTCCTCGCTCGCGGAATCAAAACTGTATCGCGAGGTCTGGAAATGCGACGTCATCGGAATGACAAACATGCCCGAAGCAAAACTCGCCCGCGAGGCGGAATTATGCTATGCATCAGTGGCGATGATCACAGATTACGACAGCTGGCACCCGGATCATGGCGAGGTGGACATATCGGACATCATTTCCACACTGACCGGTAATGCCGACAAGGCGCGCAGCCTGATCAAAGGCCTGCCCTCGCAGCTGACGCAGGATCGCGATGCCTGCCCTTGTGGCTGCGACCGTGCGCTGGAGTTTGCGATCCTGACGGCCCCCGAGGCGCGCGATCCGGCGCTGGTGGCCAAACTTGACGCGGTCGCGGGCCGGGTCCTCGGATAGGAGACCGACGATGAAAGCTATGTCCTTTGCACTTGTCCTTTCGCTGGCGGCCTCCTCGGCCACGGCGGGTGGCTTTATCATGGGCGCGGGCCGCTGGACCTGTGCGCAAGTCGCTGAAACGATGGCCAGTGAGCGGGTCCTCGACAAGGGTCAGGTGATCGGCTGGGTGCTGGGCGTCTGGAGCCTTGCGACCGTTCAGCGCGACGAGAAATTCGTCGATACGGTTGAAAAAGTCGGCGGTCAGAAAATTTTTGAGGCGACAATTGCAGAATGCAAAAAAGCGCCGGGTGACACGATGTTGTTCCGCGTTGTCGATGCAATGATCCGCAACACGAAATAACGAACGGCGCGCAACCCTGGCCGCGCGCCGCATGAAATTCAGATTGGAAAGCTCAGATCAGTTTTTCCAGCTGGGATCTTTCTGATCCATCTGCCGGACCCAGGCCGGCCATTCCGGATGCCGGACCAGGGCATTGGCCTGGGCGGAGCCGCCTTCAAACTGGTCGCGGCATTTGATCATGATCTCTTCGGGGATGGTGATCAGCTTGCCCGCCGCCATAGCCTTGAGCTGAACCTCACAATTGCGGATACAGGCCAGATGCCGCACAAAAGCCCAGATACAGTCAGGCCCGGCGGTGATCAGCCCGTGATTACGCAGAATCAATGTGTGGTTCTCATCGCCCAGCGCCTGTACGATCCGCGGTCCTTCGCTGCCGTCCAGAACGATCCCTTCGAAATCGTGATATCCGACACGTTCAAATAACTGGCACCCTTCCTGGGTCAGCGGGATCACCGGGGCATCGACGGCGCAGATTGCCTGGCTGATCGGCTCATGGGTATGGATCACGCAATGCAGGTCATCGCGCGCCTGATGTACGGTCGAATGGATGGTAAACCCGGCCTTGTTAACGGGCCAGGGGCTGTCGGAAATCTTGTTGCCGTCAACGTCAATCCGCACCATGTCTGTGGCCGTCATCTCATCATACCGCAGCCCGAACGGGTTGATCAGGAACTCATCGGTCCCCGGCACCCGCAGAGAGATGTGGTTGTAAACGACCGAGGTCCAGCCATAGTGATCCACCAACCGGTAACAGATCGCCAGTTCCAGCCGGGCCAGCCATTCTTCGTCACTCATTCCCTTCGGTGTATCCGGGATCGCGACATCTCCGAATACTGCCATGCGACGTTCCGCCAAATCGAACATGACAAAGTTCCTTTCCCTTGACTATGGTTGGCGGAACGATACGCCCGGGAGCCATCACTGTCGAGGGACCAGGCGATATGATCAGGGGAACAGAGAAAAAATGACTGAGCTATACGATTATACCATCCTCGGGGCGGGAGCCGTTGGGTCCGTGTTTGGCGGTCTTTTGGCCAATGCCGGATTTCGGGTTCAGCTTGTGAACCGCACAGCCTCCAGTGCTGAAGCTGTGCAGACAAATGGGCTTGAACTGGAACTGGACCAGGGTCTGATCCGCGCCCATCCCGATGCGACCACTCCGGAGAGGGTTGGCAACAGCCGGGTCGTCATGATCTTTACCAAGACCAACCAGACCGCCAGCGCAATCGCAGGCGTCGCGTCAGCGATGTCGCCGGAAACCGATTGGGTTACCCTGCAAAACGGTCTGGGCAACGGCAAGGCGGTCAAGGACGCGGTGGGCGCGGCGCGGGTATTTCACGGTGTCACCATGTTACCGGCGACATTGGTCAGACCCGGCCAGATCGTCTCGCACGGAACCCATCAGACCTGGCTGGGGCCGTTGGATGCAGCCGACCAAAGCCGGGCGCAAGAGATTTGTATGGACCTTGCAAAGGCCGGGTTCGAAACGGATTGCAGTGACCCCGTCCTGACCCCAATCTGGCAAAAGGCCTGTTTCAACATCGCGATGAACGCCGCCAACGCATTGATCGGGGCCGGGCCCGGCCTGATTGGCGACACGCCGGAACTCATGAAACAAGTTCACGCCATCGCGGACGAGGCGCTGGCCGTCGCCCGTGCCGATGGCGCAGTGGTCGATGGCGACAAGGTCCACGCCCTGATCGAGTATGCCTGCGCCAAACATCGCTATCACAAGCCGTCCATGCTGCAAGACGTTCTGGCCGAACGCTCCACCGAGATTGACTCTCTGAACGGTCATATCGTCCGGCGGTCCGAAGCACTGGATCTGGCGGCGCCGCTGAACCGGCTGATGCATGCGTTGATCCTGGCCAAACAGGCAGCCCCGGCATTCTGGAAAGAGCAGGCATGAAGACCGCGATTGTCACCGGTGCTGCACGGGGCATCGGTCTCGCAACGACAAAATTGTTCCTGAAGGACGGCTGGCAGGTCGCAATGGTCGATCGCGATGCCAGTGTTTTGGAGGTCGAGGCCAAGAGCCTGGAAAACGTCGTGCCAATCGTTGCGGATATCAGCCTGGAAGATCAGGTCAAGGCAATGGTCGACGGAACAGCGGCGCGATTCGGCCGAATTGACGCTTTGGTGAACAATGCCGGTGTCGCCGATTTCGGTCCTATCGAGAAAACCGATTTCCAACGGTGGCGGACCGTGATGGAAACCAATCTCGACGGAACATTCTTATGTTCGCAATACGCAGCCCAGCATCTGAAAAAGACCAAGGGCGCCATCGTCAATATCGCCTCGATCTCGGGGTTAAGGGCCTCGACCCTGAGGGTGGCCTATGGCACGTCAAAAGCGGCCGTGATGCATCTTACACAACAACAGGCCGCCGAGTGGGGCGAATGGGGGATCCGCGCCAATTGCATATGTCCCGGACCGGTACGGACGAAACTGGCCATGGCGGTTCATTCCCAGGACATTATCGACGCCTATCACGACGCGATCCCGTTGAACCGCTACGGCAGCGAAGACGAAATCGCCGAGGTGATCACCTTTCTTTGTTCAGAGCGCGCCAGCTATGTCACCGGCCAGGTGATTGCGGTCGATGGCGGATTCCAATCGACAGGAATTGGATTGCCAGCCCTCCGATCATGACCCGCCTGCGGTTTGCAAATTGTGCAAAACTTGAAATATGCCTTAAAAATCTAAAGGTAATCATGGTCGATGTATTGCGCTCAGTCGCTCTCATATGTGGGGAGGCCTTTGCCCCCCCCTTGTCCGCCGACCAAAAGGGTGCCGGGTTTGCACTCAGGAAGCCCGTCAATTTGGTGCTAGAACCTGAACATCAGGCAATTCTCCGGGCTGTTTGGCCCTCAATATCCGGACGAATGACGTTGCGAAAAATATGGGCCTTGCGGTTGGAGCCAATGCCCTGTCCAAGGGCGGCGCCAACCTGATCGCTGCCATCGCAGAAATTGCCCACGCGCTGCTGCGATCCTGTCGGGTGTCACATTCCTGGTGCAGAACGGTTTTTTGGCTGATCTGAACGGCGCTGTTTTTCGTATCTTGGGAAACCGCAGGAAGTTTCAATGCAGCTTAACGCCTTTCAGCCGGGCCTTGTGATCCGGGTCGATGACCGGATGCAACAGGGCTATTCCTATCGCCTTGAGGCGCCTGTCGGGCGGGAATTTGATCCGTCCTTTCAGCCGTCAATATGCCCTGCCCGTATGTTGGAAATGGGCGTGTTTGAAGGGAAATACCTGAACGATTGCCGATCCGAGTTTCCCGAAGAATGGTTCGCCGCGGCTCGGCTTGCGGCAAAGCCTGACGCCAGCGCCAATTTCTTTGGCACAAAGTCGCGCCAGGCCTTGTCGGTCTGGCGGACCAAGGGCTGGATCATCGGGCCGGATCCGCGCGGATGGTTTCAATGGTATTGCCGATACACATTGGGTCGACGCCTGCCGGAAACCGATGCGAGGCAAATCGCCCGGTGGCGGGCCTTTGCCCGGCATGCCGGGCAGATCCGGGCCAATTGCATGTCAGGTGATCTGTCCTGCCGCCCGCGCCAAAGGCAGGCGCTGTTGCAATGGGCCTATGACCCTATGATCTGATCAGCGTTTTTCCCAGCAGGTCAGATACAGCGTTGCATCCGTGATACGCCGGCCCAGTTCCGGTCCTGTCAGGACCTCTTCCGAGGCTGGCTGGGTTGCGACATTGTTCGCCGACAAAAAGCTCATCAATGCTGAGATCTTGATCCCGAAATTGGTGTTCTCTGGCAACGTGCCGAAATTCTCCATCGCCCAATCGCGATCCAGCTTGGCCACGGTCACGCCGACAACATTCCCGTTTTCATCCAGGATCGGTCCGCCGCTATTGCCGGGCATGACTGCCGCGTCGATCTGCATCAGGCTGTAATTATTGGCGATCCCGCTGACCGAAGAGACGATCCCCTTGGTCACCTTGACGGTCGAGGAAAAAGAATCCCCCAAAGGGAACCCGGCGACGAAAATCTCTTGCAGCAGTTCAGCGTTCTGCCCCGCAAGGCTGAAGACGGAGATCGGTTTCGCGTCGATCTGCAACAATGCAAGGTCATTGACCGGATCGCTGGCCAGAATTTCGGCCTTGATAGCATTCGCGCCAATCTGCACCCGCAACTCGTCGCAGCCCTCGATCACGTGGGCATTTGTAACGATATGCGCCTGCTCGGTCACGTAGAATCCCGTGCCGGAACCCGCCGCCTTCAGCGAAGGCGGGATCCTCCCCGGATCGGCATTGACCGTCCGGTCCCCGGTCGCCACCCCGCATCCAAGGCCGCGACGCGCTGCCTCGGCGGCATAGGCGGCTCCGGGATCCTGTGTGCGCCAGATCAACTGTCCCTGGCTGAACCGTGTCGCGCGCTGGCACAGCTCGTCTGCGGTATTGCACGCCTCAGGGCTTTGATCACAGCTGGCCCCAGTTGTGCTGATTCCTGCCGTTTCATCATAAGCGGCGAACAGGCGTTCCACGACATTCGGATCGTCGAAATCAAAGCTCAGCACGGTGTAAAGTCCGGTCAGACCGAAGGCGATCATGGTGTCACGCGACCATCGCCCGTCTATGGATCCTTCGTAGATGTTCTTGTCTTTCATGGTCTGCTGCAAGGCCCGGCGTCCACCAAATCCCAGCGCCATGTAGGATTCGCGTACCACTGGCAAAGCGTCCATAACCGGGGTGCGAGGATCGAATGTCTCACCCGGCGCAAACCGGCGAAACATGCTTGCGCCATTGGCCCGAACATACAGACCGACCCCGTCAAACCGCCCCTCGACCCAATCGACAAAGAACACATCGCCCGAGGCGTACCAATACGCCCCAAGCCCGTGTTGCTGCGTGTCGCGCCAATAGCCTTCGTAGCTGTCGCCATTGTCAAAACGATAAATCCCAAAGCCGTGAATTTCGCCATTCTTCCATTCACCGGTATAGGTTTCGCCATTGTCGTAGGTGTAGCTGCCCTCGCAATCATTCCAGTCTTCTGACCAGTCGCCGGAACAATCCGGCTTCAGGGCCGCCGAAGCCGCCATGGCAAGGGTCAGACTGAATATGAGGCTCAGAAGCAGGCGGATCATTGCGAATCACTCCTCGGATTGCGGGCTGGAGACCGAGTTCACGATACGCCAACAACCGCAATTTCGCCAAGTCAGCGGCCGACAGCCCAGCCCCAATAGTTATAACCGCCAAATCTTGGCGTTGATGGCAGGTACATTTTTTCAAGCACCTCAATGGCGAGCCCGCCTTCAGTGATCGCCGCCGGGATATCCCGATCAAGATTGCACCCGCCGGCAAGTCTTTTCCAAAGCGGGTTCAGGCGGGTCTGAAACCGTCGAACCTTTTCGTCGGGCGCCGCGCCATGTTCGCAAAACATCATCCGTCCGCCCGGTTTCAGCACCCGTCGCATTTCCGCCAGTGCGGGCAGCATCGCGTCGATCGAGCACAACGTATAGGTCATCACCACGCAATCTACCTCCCCCGTATCCAGCGGGATATTGGCTGCGTCCATCAACAGCGGCTGAAACGGCAATCCATGTTCATGCGCACAGGAGGTGGCATGCCTCAGCAATGGTTCCGAGATATCGAGACCGATCACCTCCGACACCCGGCCCTGATCGTAAAAGCTGAAATTGAGGCCGCCACCGGCGCCGATTTCCAGCACGCGCCCCTCGGCCAGTGGCACGATTTTTTTCCGTTGGCGCATGATCGGGCGGGCCGAACACGCGGTCCGAAGCAAAGGCGGCAGGACATAGCGGTCATAAAACGACATGAATTCAACCTAGACCGAAACCGCGCCGCGCACCAAAGGAATTAGCCCCGGATTGCCTTCAGCATCACATCGACATTGGCCGGATCCGCATCCGGCGTGATCCCGTGCCCGAGATTGAAGATATGCGGACCATCTGAAAAAGCTTCGACAACGGCTTTGGTGGCCTCGGTCAGGGCCTCACCACCCGTGACCAGAAGTCTGGGGTCAAGATTGCCCTGTACACAGCCATCTGACTGCACATTCCGGGCCGCCCAGGCCGGATCGACACCCTGGTCCAGCGCGACACAATCGGCGCCGGTCGCCTTGGCAAACCCGATATATGCCTCACCAGCGCCACGCGGAAAGGCGATGACCGGCAGATCAGGATGGGCCGCCTTCAACGCGGAAATGATGCGTTTTGCAGGCTCCAGCGCATATCGCTTGAAATCATCGCCATCGAGAGACCCCGCCCAACTGTCGAAAATCTTGACAACTTCTGCACCGGCCGCGACCTGGCACATCAGGTATTCAATGGTTGCGACGGTGATCCGGTCCAACAGCGCCTCGAACACCTCCCGGTTTTCGGACTTCAAAGCGTGGGCTGGCCCCTGATCCGGTGTCCCGCGCCCGGCGATCAAATAGGTGGCAACCGTCCAGGGTGCTCCGGCAAATCCGATCAGGGTCGTCTCTTTCGGCAAGCCGTCCGCCAGGATGCGCACGGTTTCATAAACCGGCGCAAGATGGTCATGGATGTCCGTAGCGGGTTTCAGACGTTCCAGCTCCGTCCGACTTGTAATGGTCGAAAGACGTGGCCCCTCGCCGGTTTCAAACCACAGATCGGCGCCCAGCGCCTGTGGCACCAAAAGGATATCGGCAAACAGGATCGCCGCATCAAACCCATAGCGTCGAATCGGTTGAAATGTCACCTCGGCGGCCAGATCTGGATTATAGCACAGCGACAGGAAATCCCCGGCTTCTGCGCGGGTCGCCTTGTATTCCGGCAGATACCGCCCAGCCTGGCGCATCATCCAAACCGGCGGTACATCCATCTTTTCGCCTTTCAGCGCGCGGATCAGTTTCTTGTCGGCCATGCTCCCTCCGGTAACCTGTTTGACCCTACTCCTTTCGGCTTCGGTCAGGCTTGTCAATGTGTCACGCGGCTTTGCCATTGCCTCGTCGGTTTTGCCCGGCTAGGGAATGGGCATGAGTTTGATTTGGCCCAATGAGAAAAACCCGCTTCGGATCGGTACGCGCGGCTCGCCGCTCGCGCTGGCGCAGGCATATGAAACCCGCGCCCGTCTGATGCAGATGCATTCCCTGTCCGAGACTTGTTTTGAGATTGAAGTCATCAAGACAAGTGGCGACCGTATTCAGGACAAGCCCCTGCGCGAGGTTGGCGGAAAGGGTCTGTTCACCAAGGAAATCGAAGAGGCG
>Ga0070726_10000803_pt1 | contig 35547 bp, 21 predicted proteins | sample tdAd471_FD_67275 | JGI IMG/M metagenome (GOLD analysis project Ga0070726, IMG submission 67275) | Marine sediment microbial communities from the Atlantic coast under amendment with organic carbon and nitrate - tdAd47.1 | ecosystem: Environmental > Aquatic > Marine > Coastal > Sediment | place...
CGGTAGGCGCCCACAGCTTTGTTCCACTGGACTTTCCCGTCGAATGAGAGGGCAACGAGTTGCACGGCGTCGTGATTGCAGAAAGCCGCGTAGAGACGTTCGCCATCAGAAACCACAGTGGGCGATGCATGCGTATTCTTATTGTGAATCCGAGCCGGCAGCGCGCCCTGATTCACCGGCGTCAGCCAGAGTTGCTTGCCGGTGTTGCGATCAAAGCCGAGGACCGCCTGCGTCCGCGATTTCTCGTCGGCACTCGTTAGAAAGATCCGGTCACCGACGATCGTCGGTGACGAATGCCCTCGTCCAGGAATCGGAGCCTTCCAGACAACGTTCTTCGTTTCCGACCAGTCTGTCACCGGTGTCTGACCGGCTGCCGCGATGCCGTTGAGACTCGGTCCCCGCCACGTTCGCCAGTCATCAGCCTCGACGGAGCCGTTCGCTGAAAAAGAGAGACTCGCCAGAACCGAAGCGAGCAGAACGTGGCATTTGAAGTTCGGCATGAGTGAAACTCCGGATGGAGAAGCTGGTTGGTCGAGCGGTTTTCTGCACGAGCCAGCAGCTGCCGTCAACCGTCAGCCGCGCAGTGTCCGATCGCATAGCGAGTCTGCGGATCGCACCAATCTGTGGAGCTGCCCCTGGATCTCTGATCTCAGGATATCGAATCGAACTGGACGTGCAGCAAACCGGACGCGCAATGAAAAAGGCCGCTTCCGGAAAGAAGCGGCCTCGCGTTCAGTTCAAGCAGCCGTGGCCGACTTACTTGTTGCCCGGCAGTTTGCCTTCGCCGAGCAGGTCGCCGAAGGTCTTGCCTTCAACGGAACTCTTTTCCTTTTCGATCTTGCCGAGAGCTTCGTCGATCTTGTCTTTGTCTTTTTCGTTCTTGCCGATCACCTTGCCCAGAGCGTCGCCGTAGTCATTCTTGACCTTCTTGCTCTTTTCCGGGTGGCAGACGCCGCAGGTGATCTTGTTGTTTTCCTTGACCTTCTCGTACTTCTTTTCGAAGGCCGACTTGTAGGCCGGACGCGCATTTGCTCCGCCGGCGAAAGCGGAAGCAAGGACAAGGCCAGCGACAGCAACAGCAATCAACTTACGCATTGAGAGTTTCCTCCAGTTCGAACTGAGATTTTCAAAGGCCTGCCACGGCATGAGCTCGGTTACCGCAGCGGTGCTCTTACGTCAGAACATCTGAGGGTGCTTGGCCTTTGAACAACGGGGGAAGATTTAAATTAGAGCCGCTTTATGTGTCAACTGACCGGAACCGGCAAACGCGTTTGTCAACCGGCAGTCTGAGGACGAACCGATTCTCCTGTCAGATGCCTGTTTCGAGGTCGCGAATCGACGCGCGGCATGATCTCCGAAGACTGTTCCAAATCTAACCGAAGTCAGTTGCATGTGATTTCGTCTGCCGGACAGAATGCTGGCCCTCACAGGACGATCTGCCTGCACGCTTCAGAGCCAGACCGGCCTGTCCTACCCCCCCCTGCCGGACGCGAATCGGTCTTTCCGCTGACGACCCGTTTACTGTCTGCGCCTTCCCGGACCTGCAAATCAGGCACATGCCATGCTGCTGCTCATTATTCGAATCCTGTACGCAGTCGTTTCTGCCGGAGCGATCGCGGCTTTCGTGCGAAACACCGAGAGTGCTCCGCCGTTCGTCAATGAGCACCCGCTGCTGTGCTTTTTCGGACTTCTGATTCTCAGCCAGACGTTGACCGTTCTCGATCTGCTGATCTATCGAAAACGAATCGAGATGATCTCGGCGATCTACTTTGGACTCCTGATCGGCGTGTTTCTGAGCTTTCTGCTGACGCTCGCGCTGGAGCCTATCCTCGAAGTGACCGGCGGGAAGGCAGCCCTGGGATGGAGGTTCGCGATCTCGTCTCTGTCGACGGCCGGACTGTGTTATCTCAGCATTTCGCTGCTGATTCAGACGAAGGACGACTTCCGTTTCATCATTCCGTTCGTCGAATTCTCACGGGAATTGAAGGGCGGCCGACCGCTGATTCTTGACAGCAGCGCTCTAATTGACGGGCGCATCGCCGAGGTCGTTGAGACGAAGGTCATTGATGCGGAGATCCTCGTTCCCGGTTTCGTCCTGCGAGAGGTTCAGGAGATTGCCGACAGCAGTGACAAGGGACGCCGGACAAGAGGCCGTCGGGGGCTGGACGTGCTCAGCAAGCTGCAGGCGATTCCCCACATCGACGTCGACGTCGAGGAATTTGACGAGAGGGACGGCCAGAAGTTGCCGGTCGACGAGCAGCTGATCAAGCTGGCCAAGGATCGAGGCGGTCGGATCATCACGAACGACTTTAATCTGAATAAGGTGGCCAGCGTCCAGGGCGTCGACGTCATCAATCTCAACGACGTTGCTTCAGCGCTGCGACCGCGGTTTCTGCCGGGCGACCAACTGCATCTGAAGATTCAGCGCGAAGGCGAATCTCACGGCCAGGGCGTCGGCTATCTCGACGACGGCACGATGGTCGTTTGCGAACAGGCGTCGGATCTGATCGGCAAGGAAACCGACGCCGTCGTGACGAGCGTTCTGCAGAGCAGCGCCGGACGCATGATTTTTGCCCGGCCGAGCGGTGTCGAACCCGGCCCCGGGGACCAGCGTTCGCACGGTAAACGGCATTCCTGAGACGCCCGCGCCGTCACACCGGCCAGCGTCCGCCTGTCGTCCGAATGACAACGGCAGAATCAGGCTGAGTCTGTCAGGCGACCTTTCTGATTCGCATGCCAGACCGCGCAACCTGATCTGCTGGTGGGACTTAGAGCTGATTTGCGAATTCGTGTGGCGTTCTGGCATCGTGGCTGCGACTCACGATCCCTCAGTTTCGGATGGCAGCTTTAATCACAACTGCCTTCCGGGGAGCGTTGGCGGAGCCGGAAGGGAGGACTCGGCCAACTCGTCAGTTTCACTGAACTTGAGGAGCATAGTCATGAAGAAGGCATTCGCTTTTGCCGCCGTCGCCGCCGTTGCCATGCTGGCCGGATCCGCCGAAACCGCCAGGGCTGACCACTACCGCGGCTGCTCGCCGTACAGCCGGAACTACTCGTCCTTCGGGTACTCGTACGGTCGTCAGCCCAGCTACTACTCGTATCGCCCGAACTACTACAACTACTCGCGACCGTCGTACGGATTCTCGTATGCCCGTCCCGGGTTCAGCATCACTCTGGGCAATGGGTTCAACCAGGGATTTTACGGACGTTCTTACGGGTACGGGTTTGACCGTGGCCGCCGTCGCTGCCGTTGAGCCATCAATCGATTGACCGATTCACCAGAAAGCAAGCCGCAGACTCACGAGTGTGAGTCGCGGCTTTTTTAATTGAGAAGCAACGGCAGACGAGCATCAATGACCGGGCCTCACCGAAACTCTGTGAGCCGCCCGCAACTCATGGCCGTCAGTTCTGGCCGAGTTCCCGCTTGAGAGCCGCCAGTTCGTCCTCGATCGAATCGTCAACCGGAGCAGCAGCTCCTTCCGAAGCCGGGGCGAACTCTTCCGCATTGTCGCCACTCGTTCCGGTTTCACGGCGACGCGCCTCGGCCAGCCGCGCTTCCAACGCTCGGAATGTTCGCGTCAGGTGCTCGCGGGTTTCCCGAGCAGCGTCGAGTTCTTCCTTTAAGCTGGCGACCAGGTCCTCGGCTTCGCGTTTCCGCAGGAGAGCCAGGCGGGCGCGGTCTTCGTTGCCGGCAGCGACCTCCGAGCGAGCCTGGTCGGCCCAGTGAGCCGTCTGCTGAGCGTGCTCGTCGACTTCCGCCTGAATTCGCGCTTCATTGGATTCGGCCGTCGTCATGCTGCGGCGTGCTCCGGCCAACCCGGATTCCATTTCATGGATGATCTCCTGCAGCGCCGCCTGCGGATCGTCCGCTTCCTCCAGCAGCTTGGTCAGATTGCAGGTGACGATATCGGTCAGTCGGCTGAAGTAAGCCATGTCTGAACTCCGCGGTCCGGAAATGTCGGAATGGGCGTCTGGTAAGGTTGAGTCGTTGTGCCGTCAGAGTTCGTCGCAGTCGTCAGTTTCTGGCGGCCCGGCTAACGAGTGGTTTGATTCTCGGATCGGACTGTTCTTTGAAAAAGGTCTGTGCCACCGTTTGATGCACGGCGGCAGGAATTCGAAACAGAGATGCTCTCAGTCGTCGGGCTGATGTGGATTGATGAAGCCGCGTTCAAGCAGCGCGGCACTCATTTTCTCACGTGACAGCCGCAGCCGGCTTTTTGTGGTTGGAACCGAAGTGTCGAGGGCTTCTGCGACTTCCGGCAGTGACAGGCCGCCGAAGTGGTACAGCGTAAACGTCAGACGCTGCTCTTCAGGAAGGTCGTCAAGCAGCTCATCGACGACGACTTTCAACTCGGAATGGTCGGCTCCGTGTTCCGGCGAGATGAACTCGCCAGCGACCGTCGAAATGATGTCCGTGTCGTCTTCGAACTGTCCCTTGATCGCCTTGACCAGGCAGTCGCGCGAACGACGGCGAACGTTGTCGATCAGCAGGTTTCGTGCGATCCGGTACAGCCAGCCCTTGAAGCGACCAATCGGCAGGTAGTTCCAGTATTGCCGGTACACGCGGAGAAAGGTTTCCTGCGTCAGGTCTTCGGCGAGCGACCGGTCACGGCAATTCTTCAGAAAGAACCCAAACAGCGGACCGCTGTGCCGCTCGACGATCTCATCGAACGCGCGCGAATCACCGCCCTGCAGCCGGAGCATGGCTTCGTCGTCTTCGTTCGTTTCGGGCTGGTTCTGCGACACGCGAAGTTCCTGGGAGCGGAGTCGTGGAGTGTGTGCGCTTTGGCGAGTCGAAGCGGGGAGTCTGAAAACGGTCAGCCGGCAGGGCGGAGATTGTACAGGCAGCCGCCGACAGTTTCTTCCGCACCAGCGCGACGCGGCTCCTCGTCTGTCAACTGGAGTGCTTCGACTCTTCTGAAGACGAACCGGTTTGGCTGCCGTCCAACGATCGATACGATACTGCCCCAATGCCCGCCACCGACGAACTCCAGATTGAACATCCGGTGGCGGTCGCAGCTACCGTCGCCGGACGGTGGGAGCCCACATCCGGTGGCGGTCGCAGCTACCGTCGCCAGACGGTGGGAGCCCACGCTCTGGCGAGCGTAGCTACAGAGTGGGAGCCCACGCTCTGGCGAGCGTAGCTACGGAGTTTTCAGCAGAGCCGATCACGGCAATTCCTCCGAGAGACCGAGTTAGACTTCACCGTGGCACTTCAGCAATCGATCCCTGTCAGACTCCGGTTTGGTTCCAGCGGCGAGTTCGCTGCTGAAGTCGATGCCGCGCGCGTCGCTCTGTTTCGCCCCGGCCCGCGAGCGAAAACCGATTCCGCCGGCGCGGTGCGACGGGCACTGGCATCTCCGATCGATCTGCCGACGCTGGATCAGGCACTCGTTCCGGACGACAACGTGGTCGTCGCTCTCGACCGAGGCGTTCCGGCTGCAGACAGCATTGTCGCGGAGATCTGGTCGTATCTCGAACGTCGCGGCGTTCGACCGGAGAATCTGACGATCCTGCAGCCAGCGACGATTCTCTCCAGTCGAAACGCCGATCCGCGCAGGCGGCTTCCCGATGAAGTGCGCGACGTCATTGCTCTGAAGACGCACGATCCGACCGAGGAAACCAGTTGCCGCTACCTTGCGACGACCTCGGGCGGCGAGCGGATTCATCTGGCAACAGACCTGGTGGACGCCGACTTCGTGCTGACGGTCGGCGTCACTGAGTTCGACGCGCTGCTTGGCTACCGGGGCACCAGCAGTGTCCTGTTTCCCGGCCTGTCGACCGTCGATGCGATCAAGCGGACGATCGGACAGGGGCATCAGGAACTCTCACCGCGCGAACCCCGGCCATTGCGGCAACTGGTGGACGAGATCGCCTGGCTGATGGGCATTCAGTTTTCCGTCCAGGTCGTCCCGGGCGAAGCAGGCGGGTTCTGCAGCGTGCTGGCCGGCAGCAGCGACGCCGTGTTCGCGCGCAGCCGGGACATCGTCACTGACGAGTGGCTGATCTCGATGCCCGAACGCGTGCAGACGGTCATCGTCGCGATCTCCGCCGATGCATCCGGCCACGGCTGGCAGCAACTCGGCCGGACGCTCGCCATGGCGCGACAGCTTGTCGAGCAAGGCGGTCGCATCGTCGTTCTGTCCGAGATCAGCGACGCTCCCGGTGAGGGCATCGAACTTCTGCGTCGCGTCGAGGATCCTGGCGACGCCCTGCAGCCACTGCGCGGCGCAACGCCTCCCGACATGCAGCCTGCTCTGCAGATCGCGTCCGCCGCCTCGTGGGCTCGGCTGTTTCTCTTCAGCAAGTTGGATGAAGGCCTCGTCGAGGATCTCTTCATGTACCCGCTCGGCGAGTTGTCGGAAGTCGAGCGAATTATCGAGACCTCGTCGTCGTGTGCACTGATCGGCTCGGCGCAGCACGCCTTCGGAATCGTCGAGTAAGAGTCGCCACTGAGACTCGCGTCGCTTCCGTTCGCATCAGCATCGGCTTACGCTTGCTCGCCTGTCCCCGCCGGGGCTGTCCACCTTCGAGCTACCAACCGAGGCACGCTGATGTTTCTGGCCGACAATTTTCTCGGGATGCACTTTGCCGACTGGGTCGTTCTTGCGTGCTACTTCGTCCTGATCGCCGGCATCGGCTTCTGGTCGCTGAAGAAGGTCAAGGATATGTCCGACTTCTTCATGGGCGGTCGGCGCTTCGGCAAAGTCTTCATGATGTTCTTCGCGTTCGGAGCCGGGACGAGTTCCGAGCAGGCGATCAGCGTCGTCGCGGGAACCTGGCGAGTCGGTCTGGCGGGCATCTGGTGGCAGTTCCTGTGGCTGTGGGCAACGCCGTTCTACTGGATCGTCGCTCCGGTGATGCGCCGCATGCGCGCCCTCACGACCGCTGACTTCTTCGAGCACCGCTACAACACCAGCACCGCGACGCTGTACTCGCTGTACGGCATCATCATGGCGATCGTGTTCATCGCCGGCGGACTGTTTTCGAGCGGGAAGATGGTCAACGCGCTGACCGGCGGAGAACTCGACCGCATCGCCGTGCAGGCCAACATCGAAGTCCCAACCTTCGGAGCTGATGCTGAAACCGGCGAATGGACATCGGGCACTCGTCAGGTTCAGGGGTACGAGTTCGCGATCCTCGCCATGACCGTCCTGTTCGTCGCCTACGGAATGGCAGGCGGCCTTGGCGCGGCGATCATCACGGACTTCATCCAGGGAGTTCTGACGATTGCGTTTTCGTTCCTGCTCTTACCCTTTGTGTTTCATCAGATAGGCGGCTTCGGTGCGCTGCATGATCATGGCGAGGTCAAACCGGGCATGTTCGATCTCGTCGCAAGTGCCGACGTCGCCGCACTGCTCGGCCGCGAGCCGATCACAATCTTTTACGTCTTCATGCTGTCCGCGACGGCGCTCTGCGGCATCGTTGTGCAGCCTCACATCATGGGCGTCTGCGGAGCGGGCAAGACCGAGTTTGAAGGCCGCTTTGGTTTCACTGTCGGGAACTTTCTCAAGCGATTCTGCACGATCGCCTGGACATTCACCGGGCTCGCCTGCGTCGTCTGGTATCTCTCGCCCGATATCAGCCCGCTGAGTCAGGCTGAAATCGATCAGCTGACTCCCGGCCATCCGAGTTATGACCTGGCAGCCAGCGGCGCCTTCGCCGACGAACTGTTCGGGCGAGCGGCCTACACGATTCTGCCGACCATCGCGCCAGGGCTGGTTGGTCTGCTGCTGGCCTCACTGCTGGCCGCCGTGATGAGCACCAGCGACGCGCAGATGGTTGTCGGCAGCGGCCTGTTTACGGAGAACATTTACAAGCGGTTCGTCGTTCGCAACGCCTCTGACAGGCACTATCTCTGGGCGGGCCGAGTGGCCGGTCTCGTGATTGTCGCGCTGGCGATCATTCTGCAAAGCTCGTTCACCGACGTGATTCATGCGTTGAAAGTCATCATCAAAACGCCAGCTGCCATCGGAATCAGCTTCTGGTTCGGCATCGTCTGGCGGCGCTGGACCTGGCAGGCCGTCTGGGGCTCGACACTTGCCGCTGTCGGTGCGTGGTGGTTTGCCGCGAATCAGGCACCGCTCCTGTATGAGACCGTTGGACTGCCCGCTGCGATGTTCAATTTCGAAGCGGACGGCGTCACGCTCAAAGGTATGACCGACGCCTGGCAGATGTTCTCGTACCTGTCGGCAGGCGTGATCGCCGGAGTCATCATCAGTGTCATCACGCCACGTCAGTCTGCGGCTCAACTGGACCACTTCTTCCGGCTGGTCCACACACCCGTCACACCAGGCGAGCACGTCGAGACTCCCTGCACGCTGCCAGAGAATCCAGCGCCGCAGGGCAAGAAGCTCTTCAGCCATCCTGACATCGAACTCCCGCGACCGACGTTTATTGGGCTCGGCGGTTTCGCACTCGCCTGGTGCTGCGTTGGCCTCATCATCTGGCTGACGCAGTACCTGTCGGAAGCCCTCTGATCTGCACTGCATCGTGAAGTAGTGGACGAGGTTACGAGTCCCGACAGCCTGCCTGGCGACGGACTCGTGACCTTGTCCACTACGGTCACTGTTAAAAAGTCCTCTGATAAAACACTGGCAGCCTTCCACTTTTCCTGCCCTCCGGAGCCCGCCATGACTTCGCCTTCCCGAGTCGGTTTCCGCACTTCGACCTGCCTCGCACTGACACTCACTGCTGCCTTCAGCCTGACACTCACTGCTCAGCCCGCTCTTGCCCAGGGAGCCGACGGCTGGCACCGGCTGACCGTTCCGGATGCCTGGCGGAAAATGCCCGGCGGCGATCTCAAACCGATCGACGGCTACTCGTGGTACCGCGCTCTGATCCGTGTCCCCGCCGACTGGAAGGGCGAGAAGCTGACGCTCTTTGTCGAGGCGATCGACGACGCACGAGCGACTTACGTCAACGGCGTCAGCGTTGGAGCAACCGGGACGTTCCCGCCGAACTTCCGCAGTGGGCTCGGCGAGAAGGGCCGCTACGAGATCTCAAGTGATCTGGTTCAGGCTGGCGAGTTCAATGCGATCGCGATTCGAGTTTTCCAGAACGATCCGCGGCCGAACTTCAACGTCGCTCCGCCAGTACTGCTCAACGGGAAACGCAAGCAGGCCATCCGAATGGACGGCGAGTGGCAGTATCGACCGGGCGACGATCCACAATGGGCGAACGCAGCTCCAGCGGCCTTTGGTATCGATCCCGCAAAGCAGCTGGCCGAGGCCGACCTCAGAAAGCTGGGCGGTTACTCGACGGTCGACGAGGTCGACGAGGTCGAACGCTATGTTTCGCGGCGAGCGGGCGACAACGATCCGCTGACCCCAAAGCAGGCGGAAGCCGCGTTTGAAGTGCCGGATGACCTGCAGTTTCAACTTGTCCTCAGCGATCCCGAGATCGCTCAGCCACTGTTCATGACGTGGGACGAACGCGGTCGGCTGTGGCTGATGGAGTATCGACAGTACCCGGACATCGCCGGGATCAAGATGGTCAGCCGCGACGTCTTTCTCCGCAGCGTTTACGACAAGATTCCCGAACCGCCGCCGATCGGAGCCAAAGGCCGCGACCGGATCTCAATTCACGAGGACACAGACGGCGACGGCGTGTACGACAAACACAAGGTCTTTGTCGACGGGCTGAACCTCGCCACGTCGGTCGCGATCGGGCACGGCGGAGCGTTCGTCACGAACCCGCCCTACCTGCTGTTCTACCCGGATAAGGACGGCGATGACGTTCCCGATGGCGATCCCGAAGTGCTGCTCGAAGGCTTCGGCATTGAAGATTCGCATTCGGTCATCAACAGCCTGAGATTCGGCCCCGACGGCTGGCTCTACGGCGCTCAGGGCAGCACAGTCACGGGCAACGTCAAACGTTTCGGCACCGACGACAAACCGATCCGCACGATGGGACAGTTGATCTGGCGCTACCATCCCGAACTGAAGCGCTACGAGGTCTTCGCGGAAGGCGGCGGCAATACGTTTGGCGTCGAGATCGACGAGAAGGGCCGCATCTTCTCCGGCCATAACGGTGGCGACACGCGCGGCTTTCACTACGTGCAGGGCGGCTACTACCGGAAAGGCTTCGGCAAGCACGGCCCGCTCTCGAACCCGTACGCGTTCGGCTACTTCAACAATATGAAACACCACAGCGTGCCGCGTTTCACGCACAACTTCATCATCTACGAAGAGAACGTTCTCCCCGACGCGTACCGCGGCCGGCTGTTTGGCATCGAGCCGCTGCAGGGGCAGGTCGTGATGAGTTCGTTCGAGCCATTCCAGTCGTCGTTCGAAACGAAGGACATCAGCCGCGTCGTCAAGACCGACGACCAGTGGTTCCGCCCGGTCGACATCAAGGCCGGTCCGGACGGCTGCATCTATGTGGCGGATATGTACGAGCAGCGGATCGATCACAGCAGCCACTACGCCGGCCGGATCGATCGCACCAGCGGCCGCGTCTACCGGTTGCGACCGAAAGGCAACGCACTGCCCGTCGCGAAGAAGTTCGATCTCGCGAAGTCGTCGAGTGCTGAGCTGGTCGCGTCGCTGAACTCGCCACACAAATGGCAGCGTCAGACAACGCTGCGGCTTCTCAGTGACCGCAAGGATTCATCAGCTGTCCCGACAATCCTCAAGCAGCTGCGGGAAAGCGGCAGTCAAACGGCTTTGGAGTCACTGTGGGCACTGCACCTGAGCGGCGGCCTGACGAACGAGGTCGCCATCGAGATGCTCGGTCACAGCGAACCACTCGTCCGAGCCTGGACGGTTCGCCTGCTCTGTGATCACTTCCAGGTGCCCGGAGCCGTCGCACGAGCCCTCGCTGAAGTAGCTGCTAAGGAACCGTACATCGAAGTCCGCAAACAGCTCGCGTCATCAGCGAAGCGGCTGCCAGCCAAAGACGCGTTGCCGATCATTCGCAACCTGCTGACGTACGACGAGGACGCTGCCGACATCCACCAGCCGCTGCTGCTGTGGTGGGCACTGGAATCGAAGACAGACGCCGAAGGCCGCGATCTGATCATCGAGCTGATCCTCTCCGACAAAGCGAACTGGCAACGGCCGCTCATAAAGCAGCATCTCGTCGAGCGACTAATGAGGCGCTACGCCCTGGCCGGCTCGCGCGAGGAACTGCTCGCCGCCGCCGAACTGCTGAAGGCCTCGCCGGACCAGGACAGCAATGATCTGCTGCTGAAAGGTTTTGAAGAGGCTTACAAAGGCCGCTCGCTGGCCGGTATTCCTGACGAACTGGTCAGCGCGATCGCCGCTTCCGGAGGCGGCTCAACCGCACTAAAACTGCGGCAGGGAGACGCCGCCGCGATGCAGACAGCGGCGAAAGCCGTTGCCGATCCGAAAGCGAAGAAGCAAGACCGGCTGCAGTTCCTGGAAATCTTCGGCGAAGTCCGCCGCTCGGAATTCATCCCGGCACTGCTGGCAGTTGTCGGTACCGAAAAGGACGCCGATCTGGTTTCCGCAGCGCTGACGTCGCTGCAGGCGTTCGATGACCTGCGCGTCGGCCAGGAAGTCGTGCGTCATTTTGGAGCGATCCCTGCCGAAGCAAAGCTCGCCGCCGAAACGCTCCTCGCCAGCCGCAAGGTCTGGGCAACAGAGCTGCTCAAAGCCGTCGACGCCGGCAAGGTCGAAACCGATGCCATTTCGGAAACCGCACTGCGAAAGATTCTGCTGCACAATGACGCGACGATTTCGGAACTCGTCGACAAGCACTGGGGAGCAATCGCCGGAGCGTCGACTGAGCAGATGAAGGTCGAGATCGCCCGACTGACGGAACTGCTCGGAGCCGGCTCGGGCAACCCAAAGAAGGGCAAGCCGATCTACATGGAAAACTGCGGCAAGTGCCACGTTCTGTTTGGCGAGGGCGGCAGGATCGGCCCGGACCTGACAGCTTTCAAACGCGACAACCAGGAACGCATCCTCGCGAACATCGTCAACCCGAGCCTGGAAATCCGCGAAGGCTTCGAGAACTACGTCGTCATCACGGAGGACGGACGAGTCGTCAACGGATTCCTCGCTGACCAGGACAGCCAGGTCGTCATTATCCGAGGTGTCGACGGCCAGAACCTCGTCTTCCGCCGCGACGAAATCGACGACATGCGAGCCATCCCGCGCTCCGTCATGCCCGAAGGAGCCCTCAGCAAACTGACCGACCAGCAAATCCGCGACCTGTTCGCCTACCTGCGCTCCAGCCAGCCGGTGAATTATTAGAACAAACTCACTGTAGTGAACTGGGTTACAATCTCTGACCTGATGGGACTCGTAACCTCGTCCACTACAGGAAAATTCTCAATTGCCCCTCGCCTAATGCCCGGCCTGCAGGTTGCGGACGAAGCGGATGGCTCGGGCCGCGTCGGCGATGCGGTCGTCGCCGGTGGTTCGCGTCGCGACCAGCCAGCCATTGAAGCGACCTTCGTCGAGCAATGCGAGCAGTTCGTCCCAGACGACCTCGCCGCGACCGACCGGCACTTCGATTCCCTGGCCGTCGATGTCGCGCAGGCCGTCCCTCAGAGCGACCGAAAGAACCTTGTCATACAGCGCGCGGTAAACTTCGACCGGATTGTTCTCGCTCATCACCAGGCCGGCGGGGTCGAGGTTGATTCCGATCGGACCTTCGGTGACGTCGTTGAACAGTCGCTTGAGCGTGTCGAGCGAGTCGACGCCCGGTGTGATCGCGAACGTCGCACCGACGCGGTTCGAGTGCCGGGCAATATCGTTGAGCACGTCCCGCAGCAGTTTGTACTTCGGCGAATCCGCGTCCTCGGGAATTCGGCCAATTCTTCCGCAGACAACGGTCACGCCCATCGAGAACGCGAATTCAAGCGCCGCCTTGAGGCCGGCGACGCGGGCGTCGAGCGCGTCTTCATCGCAGAAGCTCCGCCGCGTTGGGTACTCGAACGACGCCAGGGTCAGCAGCTGCTCCTGCAACTGAAGGCGAAACTGCCGCCGTCCGGTCTCGGACAGCTCGGTCGGCTTCAGCTCATTGCGCACATCGAATTGCAGCCCGCGCGCTCCGATCTCGGCGGCCGTATCGAGCGCTCGTTTCAGTGGAAGTTTGAAGTGGCGAGTCGCCACAGCCAGTTTCAGTTCGGGCATGGTTCAGGTCAGCCTGGAGATTCGAAATTGCCAGTCACTCGGAAGATTACCGGCTGACAGTTGCTGTTCCCACGCTCTGGCGAGAACGTTCGCGATAACACTGTTTGCAGTCAGATATCCTGATGCAACACATCACCAAGTGAGGTCCGCGAACGCAAAGTGATGGCAGAATAATCGAGGCAGAATGATTCAGACGCCCATCATTCTGCTCTGATCATTCTGCTCTGATCATTCTGCCAACTCTCATTCGAAAGCTTGCTCCCGAGCGGACCGTAACGCTTGGTCCTGCGACCAGTTTGAAAACCCGAACGGGCGTCGCTATCGTCGCCGCAGGTGCCAGAATCACTCGTCATGGAGGCAACAATGACGACTCAGACAGCGACCGAATCGGCTATGGATCCTGGTGAACTGAAGCAGTTCATCCGCAAGCAGGCGCACGAAAACCGCCGCAATCAGGAAGACAAAGACGGGCTCAGCGCAACCATCATCCGCAAATTCATGGAGCTGCCTGAGTTTCAGCAGGCCGGCACCGTGATGTACTACGTCGACGTGCGGGCCGAGGTTCGCACGCGGTTCGCTCTGCCCGACGCACTGGCGACCGGCAAACGCATCATCGTTCCCTGGTGCAACGACGACGGCGAACTCGAACTGTTCCTGCTGGAATCGATGGACGAGCTGGAACTCGGCATGTACTCGATTCTGGAGCCGAAACAGGAACTGCGTCGCCTGCCCGAGAAGGTCGTGCAGCCGCAGGAGATCGACCTGATCATGGTCCCCGGCGTCGCCTTCGACGAGCGCGGTGGTCGGACCGGTCACGGCAAGGGCTACTACGACAAACTGCTCGAACACGCCCGCCCGGACTGCCCGCTGGTCGCTCTGGCCTTCGACTGCCAGATGTTCGCCGAAATCCCGATGCAGTCACACGACATCTTCATGGACAAGGTCATCACCGAGTCCGCGATTCACGAGGGCATCGGGCGCAGTTAACTGAGCGGGACGCTGGTAGCTTTGCCGGTGAGGATCTTTCAGGCTCTGTAGCTTCACCAAACCGCAATGCGGTTTCACATCGAAGCCTGACGTCGCCGAGCCTGCGAGGCGCACCCCAGGAACAGAATCCCCAAACACATCAACCCTGAAAGGGTTGCACACGTCGCTCTTCGGCTTGTGGAACCCTTTCAGGGTTCGTGTGCTCTCTGAATGTTGCCCCGGGGTGGCGCGGCTGCGCCGCTGACCCCGGGCTAAGTTCTCAGACCCCGTTGGGGTCAACGACCAGACTCTCTTCGAAGAGAGTTCTTGATGTCATTGGTTTTGCGGATCGTTCTTCAATCAAGGACGTTCCATCCACGTTGTCGTTTCTCGATCCTCAAATGAGGAGCTGCTCATGGCGAGTCAAAAGATTCTGATCGTCACCGGCGACTTCGCCGAGGACTACGAAATCATGGTGCCGTTTCAGGCGCTGCTGATGGTTGGGCACACGGTTCACGCCGTCTGTCCAGACAAGAAAGCAGGCGAGACGATCAGGACGGCGATTCACGACTTCGAGGGCGATCAGACTTACAGTGAAAAGCCGGGGCACAACTTCGCGCTCAACGCAACGTTCGCCGAGATAAATCCGGTGGACTATGACGCGCTCGTGATTCCCGGCGGGCGGGCTCCGGAATACATCCGGCTGAACGAAGCGGTGCTCGACATCGTGCGGCACTTCGCCGAGGCCAATAAGCCGATCGCTGCGATCTGTCACGGATCACAGTTGCTGGCGGCGGCGGGAGTGATCAGCGGTCGAAGCTGCACCGCTTATCCCGCGTGTGCTCCCGAGGTGAGCCTGGCCGGAGGGACGTTTGTCGAAACGCCGATCGACGGTGCTCACGTCGATGGGAATCTGGTCACCGCTCCGGCATGGCCGGCACATCCCGCGTGGCTGGCCGCGTTCCTCAAGCTGCTGGACGGTTGAGACTCGTGGTCAGCTCGCAGGTTTTCATGGGAGCGGCGATCGCCGTTGTCTGCGGACTAGGCATCTGGCAGGCTCAGTGGTGCCTCGCGGAAACGGCGAAAGGCCGCCGCCTGGTCGACGCCTTTGGGTCAGGCCGGGCGCTGCTGGTGTGGCGTCTGATTCTGTTACTGGGTCTGGCCTTCGGCGCTGCCCTTGCGGCTGGAGTTGTGAATCCGGTTTCGTGGGAGTAGAGATTTCGAGCGAAAGATTCCGGCTCGTTGACGCGTCTGAGGGCACGTTGACACTGTTCGGGGGGCTCCTAGAATCCGGCCTTCGCGGACAGCAAATCTGACCACAACGCGCCGCCCGAACGCGGCAGAAGACTGACAGGAGATCAACATGGCTGCTGAATTTACGGATGGCAATTTTCAGGCTGAGGTCATCGACAGCGACGTTCCCGTACTGGTCGATTTCTGGGCTCCCTGGTGCGGGCCGTGCCGCATGCTGGCTCCGACCGTCGACGCAATCTCCGAGGAATACGCTGGCCGTGTGAAGGTCGGCAAGCTCAACACCGATGAGAACCCGCAGGTTGCCACGCAGCACGGCATTCAGTCGATCCCGACGCTGATGGTCTTTAAGGGCGGCCAGGTCGTCGATCGTCTGGTCGGAGCGCTGCCGAAGGAAAAGATCACAGAGAAGCTTGACGCTCAACTGTAAGCAGTCGCGCCGCGTCAAATGGGGGCGCAGACGCGCAAAATGGCCCGAAATGCTGGTTCCGGCGACTCAATCGAGTTTGCTGGCTGGCAGTTCGGGCCGTTCGCGTTGAGGTCGGCGGGATGATGCACGATCGCGGCCAACAGTTGGCCGAACTCGCGTAGCCCCAATCGGCAGACTCTGGGACACTACTCGCCGTTGTCGACTCTTTGATTTCCATTGCCTCGCCAGGTGGGAAAGGATTCCCTGAATGAGCGGGACATTTGATTTACCAGATCCGCCGCCGGCTCCCGCGCGCGACGAGCGAAAGCGGACTGGCCCTGCGACCAGCGGACCACATTTTCCCGTGGGGCCCGCCGTGAGCGGACCTTCGGCGGCGGTAGACAGCGGCAGGCCGGACAGCGCTGTCGCGTCCAGCGATGACGAACTCAACCAGCTCGAAGAGGAACTGTTGCTGCAGACCGCTGAGGTCGTCGCCCAGGTACGAACGCAGCTTGACGACCTGGCTCGTCGCGAGCAGGCGCTCAATATCCGGATCAGCCAGCTTGACGCCGAGTCTCGTACGCTGCGGCTCGAACGCCAGCAACTGCAGGAAGAGCGAGCCGATCATGATCGCACGGCGGGACAGCGGCTGCTTGAGATTTCCTGCACCGAAGATCGACTGCGGCAGGAACGGGCGGAACTCGAAGCGCGCGAAGAGAAGCTGCTGAGCGCGCAGAAAGAACTCAGGCAGGTACGAGAAACCCTGGCCGACGAGTCCGAGTCGCAACTTGAACAGCACCGTGAAGAGCTGCAGCGTGCGATCGCTGCTGCCCGCCAGGAACGCGAAGCACTCGCTGACGAACGCGAAGCACTCGCTGACGAACGCGAGACGCTCGCAGCAGAACGCGAGACGCTGGAAGCAGATCTCAACGCTGAACGCGAGGCACTCACTGACGAACTCAACGCCGAACGTGAGGCACTCGAAGCTCAGCGGAAACAGCTGGACGCGGAAGCGGAACGAGCGGCTTGTGCGATCTCCGAGGCCTCGCTGTCGGAAGAACTGAAGCTGGAACGCGAGCAGCTCGAACTCGATCGCGAACGATTTCAGCAGACCGTTGAGGATTGGTACGCGGAGAAGGCCGAAGCGGAGGCTGCTTTGCGTCGTGGCCGCGACCAGCTTGACGAGGAACGTTGCCGGGCTGAGCAGGAGATTGATGAACTGCGGCGGTCGCAGTGTGAGGAACTCGAACGGGAATGCCACGAACAGCAGCGGCGTTTGAGGGCTGATCTGCAGGCGCTCGACGAAAAACGCACAACGACCGAAGCCGAACTGCGGAAACAAAAGGCGCTGCTCGAAAGCCGCGCCCGTTTTCAGCAGGATCACCTCGAACGCTCGCGAGAGGAACTCGAGAGCGTTCGCGAGGAGTTTCGTGCGGAGTCGCAGCAGACTCAGCAGCGGCTGCAGAACATGATCGCGGTGCAGCGCATGCAGGCCCGGCAGCTCGATCGCCGGGCGGGGCTGCTGGCCGAACGCGAAGAATCACTGAACCGGCAGCAGTCGGCACTCGCGCGAATGCAGGCGTCAGTGACCGACCAGTCGCAACGCGAACGCGAACACCTTGCGTCGGAACGGTCTGCGTGGGAGGCCAAACGTCAGAGTCAGTCGGCCGAGATTCGGCGGCAATCGGACATGATGACGCAGCACGCGGGCAATCTCGAAAAGCGGCGGCAGCGGCTCGACCGGCTGCGCGAAGAACTCGAAGCCCGGCATCAGGAACTGCTGGAAACTCAGATTGCCGTTGATGAAGCGTGGGCTCAACTCGCTCAGGTCACCGGCGACGATGGAGCACAGGAGCGCATCGACCGGTCGCGCGAACAGCTCGCGGAATATGTCCGGTCGCTGCGGGAAGGTCTCAATGAACAGCGGAGGGAACTCGACGAAGCCCGCCAGCAGTTCGAACAGCAGCGAGAAAGCTTTCGCAACGACCGACAGCACCTCACCGATTCCATGGCCGAACGCGAATCGCAGCTGCGCCGCCAGGAAGAGCGGCTGGACTCACAGCTGGGCGAAGTCGGTGAACGGGAAGCCGCCTGGCAACAGGCCCGTGAGACCTGGCAGCGCGAACGCCTCGAAGCCGAACGGATTATCCGCGAACTGCTCGACGAAGTCTCCGGGAAGCTCGATGGCGAAGCACCGCACGACGATCGCGAACTCCCTCCGATCCCGAGCCTGCTGGCGTTGTCGAGGTTTCTCGACAACGCTGCGTAGACACCAGGACCTCGCAGCTTCAAAGTCATTGATCGCTCTGCGATCGAAACGCCCAGTTGGTTTCCGGTTCACAGCGATCTCTGTCTCGTCGTAAAACTGCGCCTGCTGTGATCCCTGAATCGCTTACTCTGCGGCGATCGTTCGTTTCGATCGCGGAGCGATCAACGACAATCAACATCAGTTCGACATCAAACTCTCAGATCGATAGCCAGAGGCCAGCCATGTCTCGACGACTCTGTTTCTTCACGGTGGCATTCGCCCTTTGTCCCCTTTCTCTTCCAGGCTTCGCGGCGGACGACGATTACCGCGACGAACGGACCGAAATGGTTGAAGTTGCCGTCGTTCGCGAAGGCATTACCAATCGAGCCGTCGTTCAGGCACTGCTCGAAGTTCCCCGCCATGAGTTCGTCCCGACGCGGCTGCACAAACAGGCCTACGTCGATAAGGCCTTGCCCATCGGATATCAGCAGACGATTTCTCCGCCGTACATCGTTGCGTACATGACCGAGTCGCTCGACCCGAAGCCCACAGACCGGATCCTTGAGATCGGAACCGGCAGCGGCTACCAGGCCGCCGTGCTCGGCGAAATCTGCAAAGAGGTCTACTCGATTGAAATCGTCTCGCAGCTCGGGCGCGCGGCAGAGAAACGGCTGGAGAAACTCGGCTACGAAAATGTGCATACGAAGGTCGGGGACGGCTACAAGGGCTGGCCGGAGCACGCACCATTCGACGGCATCATCGTGACGTGCTCGCCGGAAAGCGTGCCGCAGCCGCTGGTCGATCAGCTCCGCGAAGGTGGTCGCATGATCGTGCCGCTTGGCGAGCGTTATCAGCAGGTCTTCTATCTGTTTGAAAAGGTCGACGGTCGGCTCAAGCCAACGAAACTTGTCCCGACTCTGTTCGTGCCGATGACCGGCGAATCTGAAGAGCGTCGCGTCAAACAACCCGACGGTTCGCAGCCGGAGATTGTGAATGGCAGCTTCGAGCTGGACGAGAACGACGACGGGCAGTCGGACCACTGGCACTATCAGCGACAGGTCGAACGAGTGACCGACGGTGCTCGCGACGGTAAGGTCTGCCTGACCTTCAAGAACGAGGAACCTGGCCGACCCGCTCAGATGCTGCAGGGCCTGGCACTTGATGGACGCCGCGTTGCGTTCGTCAACCTGTCGGTCGATGTGAAAATCGATTCCGTGACGCCCGGCGAAAAGTCATTCGACCAGCCCGCGATGGTCATTCACTTTTACGATCAGGTCCGTCGATCGCTGGGTGAAGGCGTTGTCGGTCCGTGGCTGCGTTCGAGCGACTGGGAACGAATCGGTCGGCGGATTCCCGTTCCGCCAGCGGCACGCGAAGCCATCGTCCGGGTGGGACTCAACGGAGCCACCGGCTCAATGAGCATCGACGACCTCAAGCTGTCTTACATTCCGCGCTGACCTGGGTTCGGAACAAAGTCGCGCAGGCTCCTGCCGTTGCCCGCTCAGGACCGTCCGGATTAACTCTGCGATTTCTGCTCCAGCGCGAGCTGCAGCGTCACCGCTTCGATCAGGTGCGTGGCCGACTCTTCAATCTCCAGCACAAAGCGATTGATAACGCTGGAGAAGTAGTTGAAGGCCATGAACGCCGGGATTCCGATGATCAGCCCGAACGCCGTTGTCAGCAGAGCCACGCTGATCCCGCCGGCCGCCGCTTCGACAATGTTCGTTTCGCCCATCTTGGCGACGATCTCGTCAAACGATGTGATCATCCCGGCCACGGTGCCGAGAAAGCCAAGCATCGGCGCGACACTGGAAATCGTTGCCAGAACCGGCAGGTGTTTCTCCAGAGCGGCCACGACATGCACGCCGTAGTCGTCCATCGCCTTGAGTACCTGCTCCTCAACCTTTGCCGCGTCGTAATTGAGCCGTCGCAGAATGAGGAACTTTCGCAGACCTGCTGAGAGGATCGCCGGCACCGGACCCTGCTCCCGGTCGCAAAGCTGCATCGCCTCTTCAATCTGATCTTCGCGGAGCATCTGCAGCACATCATCGCGAACCGTTCCGGAATCGGCGGTCAGGAGTTTCAGGCTGCGATATCGCTCGATGATCACTCCCGACGCGAGGACGCCCAGCAGCAGGATCGGCCACATGAAGATGCCGCCGCGGTTCAGAAATCCGATCGCTCCGGATTCGGAGATCTCCTCCAGCTTGGCGAGAAAACCGGTCGACTCGTCGCCTTCTGCAACATCTTCAATGTCAGAGGCTGCCACGTCGTTGCCGTCAGCGGAGGAGTCCTCAGCCGGAGGCTCGGATGGGACAGCGGCCTCGCTGGCAGGGTTTTCCTCAGCAACTGCGGGGATCGGCTCGGAAACAGCTTCCGTGTCCGGAGCCTGGCCGAGCAGGAGTGCGAGATACAGAATCGAAAACATGCGACATCCAGTTGCAGAATCAAAGGTGTAGTAGCTGGATTCGCAAGAATTCAGCCGAGTGGAGCTTCCGGCAAGGGAGGTCTGAATTCTGGCGAATCCAGCGACGAAGATGGAGCAACTCAGTTCGTGTCGTTCTCCACTGCGTTTGCCTCGGCTTCGAACTGCCGAAGCATCTCCGGCAACGCCAGACGACCACGGGCATACTTGGCGGCGTCGCTGGCCGGAAAGTCCCAGCGGCAGCGGTTGTACCGGCGAAAGGCTTCTCGATCGTTATTCGCCATGCGGAAACTCTCACCTGCCCAGAACAGCGAGTCGGCCGACAGTTCGTCGTCCGGGAACCGTTTCGCGAATTCATCGAAGGACTCGCCGGCCACCGGGAACTGCTCCGCTTTGTAGTAACACTGCCCGATGCGGAACGCGATGCGCGACGCGAACTCGTGGCCCTCGAATTTCTCGAGGAACTTCTTGCCGACTTCCGCCGCGATCGGGTACTCCTCGTTTTTGTAGAAGTGGTCGCTGATGCGGATCATCACGTTTGCGATCAGCGGACTCTTTGGATACGTCGCCGCCAGCGTGACGTACGCTTCCAGAGCGTCGTCAAAATCGCCGCTTTCTTCGTGTGTCTGGGCGAGCTTGTATTGAGCGTCCGCCGCCAGCGGATGATCCGGGAACTGCGTGACGATCTGTTCGTACGCAGCGACAGCTTCGTCGACGTTCTGCAGTTCCTGAGCGAACTGGCCGAGCAGATACAGAATGCGTGGCTGATACTTCGGATCGGGGAAGTCTTCCATCACCTCGCGCAGTACGCGGCGACCGGCGGCCAGGTCAGCCTTCTCTTCCTCTGTCCGGCCAAGATTCTTGTGGCTCTTGAAGAGTTCAAAGTAACTCTCCGCCACATGAAACTTCGTTTCGACGGCCAGCGTTTCGTCGTTAAACGTCTTGCTGAACGCCGACACGAGCCCGTCAGTTCCGATGACGACCGGCAGTTGTGCATTCAGTTCCAGCGTGCCTTCTTCCGTACTCGCCGCTGTGTCCACATACGTGACGGTCAGCGTGTCACCGAAGTACGACTCGACCTGCGGATCGGTCGGATCGAGGTTGCCCGGTTTGGGCTCGGCATTCGACTTCAGTACGATCGAGCCGGTGAAGACGCCGCTGTGAGCCAGCGTTTCGACCAGCTGCACGCTTTCCTTTTCACCAAACTCAGATGCCACTTCGATCATGACGACGTCGCGTTCATCCGACGAATCCTGATCGGCATCGGTGACCATCAGGTACAGCTTCTCGCCAACGTGCAGCCGTTCGACGGGCTTGTTGTAGTCGCGATCCAGAGAGGCCAGTTCACCGTTGGAAATCAGGCGGCCATTGCTGCTGACGATTTCCGCCGCGTCTTTCGGACGGCGTTCGTCCTGGTAGTTCGCGGCGATCTGATCCTTGCCGGTCAGGTTCAGCACGGCAGCAACGAGCCCCTCGTCCATGCTCGACATGCCGTCGTCGTCGTCACCCGTCTTGCCGCCACCAATCAGGTTACGCGGCATTTCGGAGGTGACCGGCACGATCGTTGGACTGGCCTTTGAGCCGAGCTGCATCACGATCTGACCGATGAAGCGTCCTTCTTCAAGGGCGTAACTTTCGGCATCCTGCCGCGGGACATTGGTAAACGCTGCCGAAACCACACACCGCACATCGACCTTTGCTCCGTCGCTGGTTTCGAGATTGACGGTGACCTCGCTGCGACTGTCTTTTGCGGCGTCGGGATCGATCACCTCAATGGTCAGCGGCGCTTCAAATGCGACTGTCGTCAGCTCGGCATCGTCTTCCGGCGGCTGAAAAGCAAACCGCGGCGGGGCAATTGAACTGCGGCGCGGAGTCAGCAACCGTGATTCCAGAATGCGAATCTTCGCCTCGGTCGGACGGTTCACATACACGACCGACTCGCGCGGCACCGAGTGGCCGGGGAAGGTGTTCTGCTCGTCGAGATACGAGATGTTGATTCGATCGCCACTCCTGACGACCAGTTTGTCGCCATCGGCAGTCGCAGTGGTATCGACTTCCTTCGTGAAGATTCCCGAATTCTCTTCGGTCTCGGTCGCGGTCAACGTGACAGGCTCGCCATCGTTAACGCGGATCTCAAACTGCAGCTTGTCTCGCGTCACCGTCTGATCGCGGTCGTAATCGACGATCTCGACAACGACCCGTTCGCCCGGATCGACACGCATGAGCCGCTTACGGATTTCCTGCACGGCCCCACTGTTTGTCCGCTCGAACGCATAGATGATGGGAGCAACAGCTCCGTTGAAGTACGTCGCCTGCAGTTTGCCGGAGAGGAGCCGGCTGCCACCCGAGTTCGCCTGCGTGACTTCGTCCGTGTAGTTCGCTGTGACGACGTCACCGCCAGCAATCTCCAGACTGTCGTTCTCGGACAACGCGAGGACATCGGCTTCCGTCGGGATAAACGGATTGTCGCGGTCGCTTCCGGAGACCTCGACATGATTCACCGCGACGGCCTCCCCGAGGTACTCGTTGATCACGAACCGCGTGAAACGGACATCGATCGGGGCGAAACGGAACTCCCAGGCATCATCGGACAGGATGACCCGAGAACCGCTGGCCGGTCGAAGTTCCACTTTGCGGAGGTCCATCGTCCCTCCGTTGCTGATCTCGATCGGGTGAATGGACAGCTTCGCCTGGCCACCTTCGTCGACGACCAGCGTTCCGAAACGATCTTTGCGGAAGGTTCGCCAGTTGCCGGTGTTCGGTACCGTCGAGCTGAAAGTCTGCTCGCCGAACTTCACCATAAACTGCGACCCGCCGCCCTGATGCGAATACTCCAGCCAGACGTCGTACATGCCGACCGGGGCGTCGAATTCCCAGAACACGGAGTCTTCGAGATCCTGCCAGTAGCCGATCTGCTGTACGCCGTTCTGCTCACTGATTCCGAACTGCTCGGTCTTCCTGTTGAACTTTACGGTGTCAGGATTGAGCGTCACCGTGCCTTCGACGGCAACCGTCTCGTCTTCCTGAGTTCCTTCAGCAGAAGCCGTTTCTGTGTCTTGAGTTTTCGGAACTTCAAGCCCTTCCGGCAGCGTCGTCAGATCAAAGTCGCTCGTCAGGAACGGACTGAGCACCACCTGCTGGCGATTGAGATCTGCCCTCGCCCGCAGGACCGAAACGTCGCGACTGTTCGCATGCAGCGACGCAAACGCCGTCAGCTCATGCACACCTTGAGGCAGCCAGACATCGACGGTCTGCGTTCCCGGCCCGACTTCCATCTGCTGAATGCCATTGATGGCCAGACCGGAGCGATAACCGCGAACCTGAAACCGAACGGCGCCTTCGCGCGGCTGCACGAAGTAGCCGGACCAGATCACAGACGCGTACCGAACACGATCGTCATCGTTTGCGGCTTCCGGACGCTCCCAGGCGAGCTGGCCGTCACTGACGACGCCCTGCTCAATCGGCTCGCCATTCGAGAGATTCACAACCTGCTGCCAGCTCGAGTAACTCGTCGAGTTCGTCGCGTACACGCGATACTGCATCGCACCCATCTCACCAGCGACCGGAGCTGCGTCCGGAATCGCCGGGTGAGCCGCCACGCGATACCAGAACTCGCCGTCGTAACTCGCCTGCAGCTCGCCCCGCACCGGTCGATTCTCATCCGCTTTCGGAGAGAAGAACTTCGCCCGGGAAATCGTCTGCAGGTCCTTCATGTCGACCGTGAGCTGCTTTGGCGTCGCACCGTCGGGCTCGCTGAGCCAGAACGTTTCGGTCGAATTATCGATCGCCATCAGCGGGCTGTGGTCGATCGCTGTGTCGGTCGCCAGAGCCCCCGCCGGCAGTTCGCCGGTCTTCGCCATCCCTTCAAACACACCCGAGTGCGGTCCGGTTTCGACCAGCTTGACCTGCACCTGATCGCCCGAGTCTGCGACAAGTTTTGCGACGATCTCATCCGTCGCGTCGGTCAGATCACGATCGCCGTCTTTGACTCGCAGATAGATCGGGTTGCCAGGTTTGATCTGGTTCTTCGGCCGCTGCTGAGACTGCCGTTCGTCGGCCAGTTCCCGTTCGCGGGCTTCGCGTTCGAGCCGCTCGCTGAACGTCTCTTCTTCCTCGTCGCGAATTTTGCTGCTGGCGACTTCAAACTGAGCATCCGACGCGATGCGAATCTCGACGTCAGACAATGGCACGCTCTTGAATTCCGATTTGAACTCCTGCGGGTAGTCCGACTTGATGACGTCGTTTCCGGTCACCTGCAGTACTTTGTCGCCTTTGGTGACCGGTCCCAGCTCCGTATCAACATCCGCCCGGAACAGTCCCTTGCCAGCACCGCCGCTGGTCAGATAGACGAGTTCCTCATCGCCGCCTGGCACCGTCGTCACGATGACCGGGATCCGGTTGTGTCCGCGGCTGATGCCGAGGTCGCTGTCCTGCACGACAATCGAGAGCGGCATGCCCGGAGCGTGCTGCCGCTTGCTCACTCGACCAAGACGCCCAACCGTCATCAGCAGTTGCAGCTGGTCCATGTACCGCTCTTCGTCGCCGTAAACTTCGGCGAGATTGAACAGCGCCTGATTCGCCAGCTCGATGTTCGGCACGCGTTCCAGCACAACGCGGAAAATGTCGCGAGCTTCTTCGTTATCGCCGCGGCGATGAGCGAGCACGCCGCGCAGGAACTCGGCCCGGACGACGATGTCCGCTTCCCGGCTGTTCGCCAGTTTCTCGAAGACCTGCTCCGCCTGGTCATAGACCTTCTGGGCCATGAACGTCTCGCCGATGCCAAACTCAGCCTCGGTCGCAAACGACGTGTCCGCGTAGCGGTTAATCACCGTCTGATACTCACTGCGAGCGACGTCGTACCGCTTGGCGCCAAAGAAATTCTTCGCCAGCAGAAACTGAATCTGAGCTTTCACATCGTCGCTGACCGTCTGCTGCTCGCTGTTCTTGATCAACCAGCCGCGCAGGATGTCTTCAACTTTCGAGTGATTTTCTTCGCCGCCTGCGGCCAGCATGTTTTCGCACGCGAAGACGACCAGATCGACCGGCACTTCATCACGGTGTTCATCGAACAGTTTCTGATTGGCGAGGTACGTCTCCAGCGCCAGCCGCTCATCACCGAGCCGCAGATACAGCGCCGCCTGCAGCAGTGGCGCGACCGGGCTGTTTTCGTCGATCGTCAGCCCGACAGTCCCCAGACGCGTGTAGCATTGCCCGATCATCGCTCGACCGGCTTCCTTCCGCGAATCGTTGGCGCTGGTCAGGTTTTCGAGCATCCCGGTCAGGAGAGTCGCCGCAACACTGTAGTCCTGCCTCGTGACGGCCGACTGGGCAAACGGCATCAACTGGTCCCAACGAGTCGAGTCGGGATACAGCGGGCGAGTGACCCGCTGCCACGCCAGCAATCGCTCCATGGGAGAGCGAGCGTCTTCGCCTTCCGCTTCCAGCAACACGAGCTGAGCCTGCGCTGACGGCCAGTCAAATTCCATGTCGCGAATCACGCGGGCAACGCGCTGAATGTTCTCCGGCGTGTTCTCCTGCTCCTTGTCGACGCGATAGTCGGCATGGCTGGTCCGGTAATTATTGAGCATGTAATGCAGGCCGTAGACCTCCAGTTCCCAGCCCTTGAACGGTCGATCGCTGGCTCGCCTGCGCGTCTCCCTCAACGTTTTCTCAAACCCGTCAAGATCTCCGATTCGCAATTGCGTATCCGCCAGCCACTGGGCATATCGCCCATGATGGTCAGTCTCGGGGGCAAAACGCTCCCGCGCAAAAGCAATCTTCTGCTGCGGATCTTCCAGTTTCTGGAACAGTCGCCACGAGCATTCACGGCTTTCGTAATGGTTGATGCCCGGCTTCGCAGCGTCCGTCCAGACGGCGATGGCTTCGTCATTCATTTCCAGTCGCGAGAGCGAGTCGCCGATCGCCGAGGCGTAGACATACTCGGGGCCGAACTTTGCGATCGACTTCGCCCGCCAGTCGAGGGCTCGCTTTGCCAGAGCGGGATCCATGTTCTTTTCCGCCGCGATCAACAGCCGCCGCCAGACATCGGCGTTGTTGTGGTCGGGTTCGGTTCCCAGCATCGAAAGAGCGGCTTCTTTGGCAACCTCCGGCTGGCTGTAGTCCGTTGCGACCTGCAGATAGCGATAGCGGTACTCAAAGTTGTCGGGGTCCAGATCGGTCAGCCGCGAGTAGTACATCGCGGCATTGGAGCGTTCATCCCTCCCTGAATAGTGCTGGTAGTAGTAGCCCTGTCCCCACAGGACCGTTCGCTGAAAATCGCTGTTCAGCGTCTTGAAGATCTCCGGCTTGAGAAGCTGCTGCCGAATCCGCACATCATTCGAGCCATTCACGCGGCCATCCGTCTGGCTGACCAGCTTGAGCACCTGGTGCTGGTCCGCTTTGGCCAGTTCCGCCTCAAGATAGGCACCTCGCTGCTTCTGAATGTCGTCCTTACTCTTGCGGGCACTCTTGACCCAGTTGGAGGGATAGTTCCGCAGGTTCTGCCAGTGAGCGTACTCCTGGCGGACCTTAAGAATGCGAGCAACGTCCGCGCGAAACTCCTGATCGGATTCCGCGTTGGACAGCAGCCATGAGATGACATTCCAGATGTTCCCATCATTCGTGGGGGACTTTTCGACAAGCTGCCGCAGAACAGCCTTCGCCTTCGCGTCATCCTTCATGCGGTCGCGGTAAACTGAGAAGCCCAGTGTGTACCGCAGATACCAGACCTGCTGAGGATTGTTCTTTTCACCCTGCGGAATGGCTGCCAGCAGAGCCTGCTCCGTGTCCTTCAATTGAGATTCTTCGTACCCGTTCAACTGGTAAAAGTACGATGCCACGCTGTGTGTCTGTGGAGCCAGTGGCAAGAGCGAACGAAACAGTGCCTGGGCTCGCTCTGTGTTCTTTTCCCGGTGCCAGGCGCGAGCCAGTAAGCCGATGCGATCGTACCGGTCGGGGCGTTGCGGAAACGTGTTGAGGTACTGCTTGACGAGCGGCTCCATCTGGGCCGCCGGAGCCGCCGAGTCATAGAGCCGCTGGATGTGATAATAAAGCGCCCACTGGTCATCACGAACCTGCCGGACACTCTTCAGCATCTCCACGGCGTTGGAATGCTGCCCGAGATAGCCGTAATTCTCAGCCATCGTCCGCAGGACTTCACGCTTCTCCTCCGGATCTTTGAGCAGGCCGGACTTGACGAGTTTGTTGCCCACGACGTTGGCCTTTGCCCAGTCCCGGACTCGTCGCCACTCAGAGTACGAACGCGTTCCAATGTGCCGCGCGAACTCGTCCTTTGGCAACCGGTCGAACATTTCCTCGGCGAGTTCCGCACCGGCGATGATGCCGGGGCTGCCGGCCTGTGAGAAAAGTTCGCACGCCTTCACGCCGAACCTGCGACCATTCGGATTCGGCTCGCGAGACCATCGCGCGCGGTAAGCCTCGGCGGCGTCCATCTTTTCGCCCAGCTTCTCAAGCGTGTAGGCGACGCGTTCCTCCACATCGCCACACTCTTTGGCCTTTGGGTAGCGCGTCAGAAACTGCCGGCCAATGACCGTGAACTCTTTATGCCGCGTGAGTGCTTCGAGTCCGTCCAGCAGCTTGAGCATCACTTCAGCATGGCGCTGATCGGTCGGATGTGCGGCCACAAACCGGTGCGCTGACCGCACGAGCCCGAACACTCGTCCGTGTGAGTGATAAAGCTGCGTCAGCTCGTACAGCGCTTCGCCCGCTTCCGGAGCTGTGTCCTTGTACTTGCCCAGTTCGCCTTCGAGCCGTGTCGCTTCTTTGCTGACGCCGTCAACAGGCGCCGCGTCCTGAGCCGGAAGACTGGTCGTCAATGAAAACAGGACAGCCAGCAACACGGTCTTGAGCATCAGCTTCATGGCAGTAACCACCAGAATGAGATTCCAGGTTTTCACACAGCAGAAAGCGGAAATACAGGGAAAGAAACGCGTCAACGTTCGCAGCCAAAGTCCAGAGAACAGGCATCGAAGAGTTCCGACACTGCCAGAGAGAATTCGGGGAGGACATGATCCACAGTGACAAGATCACCGTCGTGGTACACCACCGGAGCGTCTGGAGCTTCAAGCACTGTCACCGTGCGGTGGCGAGGATCAACGAGCCAGACAGCCAGTACTCCACTCTCGAAATACTCACGCACCTTGAGAGTCATTTCCCGTTCTGAGTTCGACGGACTGAGGACTTCGATCGCGAGATCAGGTGCGAACGATGAAATTGCTTCAGCAGGGACCCGGCCATCGGGAAACCGCGTGGCCGATACAAAGGCCACATCCGGAATGCGCACGCTTCCAGCAGCGAGTCGATACATCCCGTCCGGGACCGTCACGATTCCGAGTTTACGCGGAAGAACGAACGTGTTGAGAAAGGTGACAATGACTCCTGCGATCACCGACTCAGGAGTCTCCATCACTTTCTCCACGAGTGTGCCATTTACCAGTTCACACAGCCGGTTGTGCTTTGCCTCAAGTTCCGTCACATCCTGTTCCGTGGCGGAACCCGGAGCCGGATTCAGAAAGACGCGGTCGGGAGCGACGCCCAGCTCGTCCAGCAGGTCGGCCAGTGTGGCCTGTCCTGTGTTTGCAACTTCAGAAACAGCCATCTGTCTGTCTCCTAAAATCCGGCCCTGGCCAGTGCTTCGCTGATCTTGCGAGCGTCGGCGGCCAAGGCACTTTCCGGATAATCGCCGATCAACTGGTCAAACCGACGACGAGCGTCGGCCCGCTTGTTCATGCGGTACAGGCAGCGGCCATAGTTGAACAGGATGACGTCCAGAAACTTCGCGTCCGGGTGATTGGCCAGCACGGTCTCGAAGGTGTCGATCGCGCGGGCGTAGTCCTTCTGGCGGTAGTAGTGGTTCGCCATGCGGGCGACGGCCTCGCCGACGCGTCCGCTGTCCGGAAACTGATCGAAGACTTTTTTGTATTCCTGAAACGCGCGGTCGTAGAGCTGAGTCGCTCGAGCGTCGGTCGTGGCGTCGGCCATCTTTTCGAAGCATTCGGCAACACCGAACTGAGCCTCACCGCGCAGCTGGCTCGTCTGCATGTTCACCAGCCGGTTGTAAATACCGATCGCCCGGTTCAGGTTGCCCTGCTGGACGGCGACATCGGCAAGCTGCAGCAGGGCATCGTCGACGAAGCCGCTGTTCGGGAACTCGCGCTGCAGCCGCTGAGCCATTGCGGCAGCGAGTTCCAGACGATCCATCTCGAAATAGATTTTCCAGAGCTGCACGTAGGTTTCTTCGAGTAGCCGGCCACCGAGCTGCCGGGCTTCGGTCATGATCTCTTCGCAGAGTGTCAGAGCAGATTCGTACTTCGCGTCGGCGTTCTTCTTCAGCCCGAACTCCTTGTAACGGTTCGCGATATTCGTGAGCGCGTGAGCGGTCTTGAGCTTCGTCTGAACTCGAAGTTCCCGATCGGAAATCTGCGTTCGCGTGACACGAACGCCGCCGAGGTTCCCTTCAATGCACTTCACCTGAGATTTGACGATCTGTGGTTCGTCCCGCGTGTTCCGTTCGTCCTGATAAACAAACCGGACGACATCGCCGGGCAGCGCCTGCAACGCGTTATCACCCGCGATGACTTCCTCAGCACGGGTCAGCGGAAACGTTGTCCGGAACACACCCGAGTGGATGGCGTCAGGATTCGCAGGGCCGGCATCGACAGCGATCGCTTTCTCGCCGCCGTCCGCAGCCGACTCTGCGGCTGCAGCAGAGGTCGTTTCAGACGCAGCATCAGCGGTTTCCGCTGGGGCCTGAGAATCTCCCGCCGGGGCCACTTCGTCGACCGGGCGAATGGTCTCGACAATGGCTTCCGTGAGGGTCAGCTTGATCTCGTCAATCTTCTTAAAGCGGTCGATCTTCAGCTCTTCTTCGTCGTCCGCGTCGGCATTGTCTGCTCCCAGAAGAGCGATCGTTTCCTGTTCGATCTCCTCGTCGGTTTTCGCCCGCAGGAGTTCAACAAGGACCTCGACCTGGTCGGCGTCGTCGGTCAGATCGCGATCGGCGTCGATCGTCTGCAGATTGACGGTCTTGCCGAGCACGACGCCCTGCAGTGATTCAGCAAACGCGCCGTCAGTGACCGAAACGATCCCGTTCCCGACAACCGTCACCTCGTGCAGCACCTTGCGGTCGAACTGCTTGTCCGCCGTGTGCTGGTCGATGTAGACAACCTTAACGGTGTCGTCGCCTTTGACTTCCAGCCGACCGTTGGCCTTCTGCGGAGACCCCAGCGCCGTCGGAATGCTGCCCAGGACGATGCGGACATTGCGGCCAACCGAGAAGCACTTCAGCTGCTCGATATCGCCACTGGTCGCTTCACACTGCACGGTGACCGGCGTGCCAGGCTCCAGGGCGGCCAGATCAGCGTCTTCGATCTTCACGAACAGACGCTTGCCGGCTTCGACCTTCAGCAGTTGTTCGTCGTCAGCTCCCATTGAGGTGCCGACCTTTTCCAGAGCGTCGATTGCTCGGCTGTAATGGCCCAGCTGAAAGTGACCAAGCCCGATGTAGTAGTAAGCCTGGTTGACCTGTTTGCTGACCGGGAAGTGCTCGATGACGTCACGCATCACGGAGAAGCACTTGCCGAAGTTGCGGGCTTCGTAAAAGCACATGCCCATCTTGAGCGTTGCTTCGGCCCGCTGTTCCTCGTCGCGGTTCTCTTCGGACGCGACTTCTTCGAACTGCACGCGTGCCTTGTCGTACGCTCGATCACGCTCCAGGAAATAGTTTCCCAGCCGCATGTGAGCTTCAAACCGGACGCGGCTCGAAGGGTAGCGTTCCAGCACTGACTGCCAGATTTCGACGGCCTTGCTGGTTTCGTCAGCCTCGTATCGCGCGTCGCCGGCTTCCATCAGCTTGCGAGCGGCGCGGTCTTCGATGATCGAACCCCGCAGCGGCCCCTGTGCCTGGGCGGCGACGGGGCCGAAGAGCGACAACGAAACGAGGAAGGCACACAGGGCGGGGATCGCGATCCGACTCATAAATCAAAACCACGAATAGTCAGGAAAAAGCAGGGGAGACAGCGGTGGGAACTCACGGTAGGCAGGGTTCCGGAAGGCGTCAATCAACAGCGGATAACGTGAAAAGAAGCCCGGCTTCGCGGGAAACCGGGCTTCGGATAAGTCAGTTAAGCAGCTCCTCAGCCGAACAGTTCGAGGACCGGTGAGCCGTTGTCGACAAGCTTCATCGGACGCTGCAGCGGCGTCATGACTTCCTTGTCCGGATCGATACCCAGAGCGTGACACAGTGTCGCGTGCAGGTCCGGAATCTTCACCGGGCGATCTTTCGGCTGGTAGCCGTCTTCGTCGGATGAGCCAATGACCTGGCCACCCTTGATTCCGCCGCCGGCCATGAAGCAACTGAAGACTGCCGGGTAATGATCGCGACCGCCGTCCTTGTTGATCTTCGGCGTGCGACCAAATTCACTGAGCATGACGACCAGCGTCTTCTCAAGCAGACCGGAATCCGAGAGGTCGGCAATCAGCGAGCCGAGCGCCGGGTCCATGATCTCGCCGTGATTCCGCATGGCGTCAAAATTGTTGCTGTGCGTGTCGAAGCCGCCCCGGTTGATCTGCACGAAACGGACGCCGGTTTCGACAAGCTGTTTCGCGACCAGGCAGCCGCGACCAAACGGCGTGTCGCCGTAGCGTTCAAACTGCGTCAGCGGGATGTGGTCCAGCTCAAAGGCTTTCAAGGCCGGGCTGCGCATCAGCCGCACGGCTTCGTCGACTGAGGTGCGGGTCGCGCCCAGTTCCTCGCTGGTCGTCTTACTGGCGAACCGGGCGTTGAAACGGGAAAGCGTTTCCAGACGCTTGTTGCCGCGGACGCTCGTAATGCCTTCCGGGAAGGCGAGGTACGGATCCTTGTCACCAGGGCTGCCGACGAAGTACGCGGCGCACTTCTGGCCGAGGTAGGAAGCTCGCGGAGCCTGGCCGCTGATTGTCACGTACGCCGGCAGGTCGCCGAGCTGGTCCTTCTCGTGAACGACAACCGAACCGAAGCCCGGATGAATGACGTTCGGCGACTGGCTGTAACTGGTCTGCACCTGATAGGTCGCTCGACCATGAGCCCCCTGCGTTCCGGCAATGGAACGAACGAGCGCGACGTTATGCATCTGCTTCGCGAATTCCGGGAAGATCTCGCCGATCTGCATCCCCGGAACCGACGTGTCGATCGGCTCGAACTCGCCCTGTGTGGGACGGCCCGGTTTTGGATCCCACGTATCCAAATGAGTCATGCCTCCGCCATTCCAGAAGAAGATCACATGCTCTGCCGTTGGCGTGTGATCCCGTCCCGTCGCAGCCAGCAGGTCGCGGATGGAGAAGCCCATCAAAGTAGCGGCGGTCGAACCGAGCATGGCCCGACGAGAGAACTGGTAATCGAGGCAACCCTTCATGAGTGCGTCCTTTTGAAAGGCAGAGTGGAGGTGGTCTGAGAACGTGGGATCGCAGCTCGGATGAGTTCCGAACCGCGGCGTCGTTGAATTCGTTAAGGCAGGTACCGGAACTCGTTCGAGTTCAGCAGAACCCAGCGCAGATCGGCCATGCCTTCCAGCACGGATTCACCCTCGTCGACGATCGACCGGGCGAGTTCGACCTCTTCGTCCTGCGGCTTCCGGGTCAGAATCTCGAGATAGGCCAGTTCAATCGCCTGATCGAGTTGCGGCTCTTTGCCACTGAGCAATTTATGCATCGGCTCGAACGGTCCGACACGCGAAGCTTCATGCGTCATCTTTCCGTTCAACATCATTAGTGCCTGCCTCATGCTGGGAGCGTGGTCGCGCGTGACGCCGACCTGCGTGCGGTCGGTCTGGCCGAAGATGCGGATGAAGTGTTCGGGATTCGCCGGCGATGCCATGCGGAATGACGACCCGAACATTGGATTGTCATCAAACGTTCGCTCGACCGTCTTGTAGACATAGCGAAATCGGCGGCGGTTGCTCGTGTCGGTCAGCATCCGCTCGGCTTCCAGTTCCTCGGCGGACTTGACGGCCATCTTCTCAACCTGCACGGCTTCAGTCGCCTCTTCTTTCGCCTTCTTGAGTACGGCGTCGAAGTCGAGTTCGATACCGGATTCGAGATTGTAACCGGGGCCTCGCATCTGCGGCTGACCGGCCATCTGGCGTTTCATGGCGGCGCCCTGGCCAGCCGTGGCTGCCAGGTCCTGCGGCACAGCGGCCAGTTCTTCACCCTCGCGCGGCACAGCCACTCGAATGCGGTCGGTGACCGTCTTCATGTTGGCCCCCTTCGGATGCTTGTAGTCGAAGAGATGGCCAGCAGTGATGATCGAATCGTACATGACCTCGCTGAGCATCCGGCGGGCGGGAGCGGCCAGAAACGCGGCCCGCAACTCTTCCTGATCCAGTTCCGGCAGGCCAACCGCCTGCCCTCGCTGGTAAGGCTCACTGGTCACCACCATCTTGATCAGCGGTTTGAACTGAAAGCCGGTAGCGACGAATTCATTGGCCAGAAAGTCGAGTGTCTGCGGATGAGTCGGCGTGTTGCTGTCCGAGAAATCATCGATCGGTTCGACAAAGCCACGACCAACCAGATCAGCCCAGACGCGATTCACGAAGCTGCGAGCGAAGTAGCGGTTTCGCGGGCTGGCGATCAGGTCTGCGAGTGCCGTGCGGCTTTCGCTGGCTTTGCTCATCGCGGCGTTGAGATCGATGGCCTCGCGATCCTTTTTCGCTTCAGCAGCAATGTCGAATGCCGACTTGCCGCGACCTTTTGACGCCTTCAGAGCTGTGTCCGCAGCGTCGAGCAGCAGATCATCAATCGAGTCGGCCTTTTCCGTTGCGGCCAGAGCCGCTTCGGCGAGTTCAGCTTCCGTCTGACGCTTGCCATCCAGGCGGGCGATGAAGTCCGGTGTCGCGCTGGCTTCGATCAGGCCGACCAGAAACTTTGGATCGACCGGTTTCCGCTCACTGTCAGGAGCGTCTCCCTGCGGTGGCCAGAGGACTGACGACGCATTGACTTCCTGCGTGTAGACCGTGTTCGTGAAGTCGTTTTCGTAACGCCGCGTCTTACCAAAGTAGGCGGCGAAGCCGTAAAAGTCCTGCCGGGTCCACTTATCAAACGGGTGGTCGTGGCACTGAGCACACGAAATCCGCAGTCCCATAAAGATCTGTGCGGTCGCTCCGGCGAGGGCCATCGGGTCGGCATTGTCACCGAGTACGTAGGCGACTTCCGGGACAGCGCCGGCTTTTCCATTCGCCGAGATAAATCGCTTCGCCAGCTCGTCGTACGGCATCTCGTCCTGCAGAGCCTGATGTACGAAGGCCAGAGCGGCGGCTCCACCCGGCGAATTCGATCGCAGACGCAGCATGTCGGCAAAGAAGGTCGTCCAGCGATCGACGAAGCGGGGATCGGACATCAGCTTGTCAACGATCTTCGAGCGTCGTTCGCCCGGCGCCCAGGCCATATATTCCTGAATTTCCTCGTGGCTGGGGATCCGACCGATCAGATCGACGGACACCCTGCGGAGGTAAGCCATGTCATCGACAAGGTCGACCGGCTTGAGTTCAATTTTCAGCTCCGCATTTTCCCGATTCAGGATCTGACTGACGTCAGCACCGGTCGCCCCGGCAGCGGACAGCTCTGCTCCCCGAGTTCCAGTAGCCAGTCCGACCGCCAGCGCGGCCCCGAGAAACAGTCGCATCCAACGAGTATTCACAGTCCTGAACTCCCTCTGTCTGAGGAAAACGCGGCGCTGACAGGCAGACAGTGAGGTGGTCGCGACCAGGTCGGTCATTCCAGAGCGATCAGTTTCGCTCCAACAGACAAGCCACCTGCGGGTAACCGCGTTGATCGTATTTTCGTTCGTTGATTTATCAATCTCAGAATCGTGATTCCGGAAAGTCAAAGCGAAGACTGTTACTACTGCCCGCTGGGCAACCGTCTTTCATATACCCATACAAAGCGAGACACACGCCGTGGCAAACGCCGGGAGCGCCGTGTGTGCCGTTGCGACTTATGCGCGACGTGCGAGCATCGCGACCAGTGCGTGTCCGAACGCAGCAAGTCCGGCCGGACAGTCACGCGGGATGCCTATACCCCGGAGCGGGAACGCCTGGCCGCGACGATGGGAGATCCCGAAAAGAAGAAAGCGTACGACCAGCGGATGCGC
>Ga0070726_10000808_pt1 | contig 35457 bp, 21 predicted proteins | sample tdAd471_FD_67275 | JGI IMG/M metagenome (GOLD analysis project Ga0070726, IMG submission 67275) | Marine sediment microbial communities from the Atlantic coast under amendment with organic carbon and nitrate - tdAd47.1 | ecosystem: Environmental > Aquatic > Marine > Coastal > Sediment | place...
GCCATTACGAAGAAAGGAATCGAATTAAGTCAAGCACCAACCGCCGATACAGAGGTGGTTGTGATCTGGTTTGAAGCCGTAAAAGAAGGACAATCGGTTCGACTTCGCATCGAAGAAACTTACACCGATCCTAACCGATACCTCGTCCACAATGGTGAATTGATTTGGGATCGTAGTTTTGGCCGCAACCGAAATACCGTTATTCTGCCCAAAGGTTGGTACCTCACCGCAAGTTCTATGCCTGCTGTCATTGAGGAAACGCCCGAGGGAGAAATCTCCCTATTTTTCATGAATGATCGGCCAGATAACATGGATGTGTTCATTCGGGCTCGGAAGCGATAGGGAATGAGGGAATCCAAATGGAAATAGCAATCAAAATTAAAAGACGGAGACCTTGTTCCGTATATCAGTAGCTCGGACTTGTTTGGGCAGGCACGATTGATCAAAAGTACGGTCTGCCCGTATTAGGCTTACTCACAATGGGAAACGCCAGGATGTTTAATCAGTAATCTCATGTGAAGTGTTTAGGTCTGAAAATGCAACAGCAATGAGCCAAACGATATTGAAAAAGCGGAAATCGGAAGGAGGATTTGGAAAACTAGCCTAGCCCCGCCGAGATTCCGACCTGTCTGTTCTGGCAAACGCCAGGCAGGCTTCCGACTTCCAACTTCCAACGTTGATAATCTTTAATGGCCTAGCTGCATTAACTGTCCCGTTTCCACCCAAGTTTTGAGGTTACTCAGGATCAAATACCATTGTTTTGCTTCGGCGGCCATTGGGTTGTCTTTGGAAAACTGATCATTGGTTAAACACAAGCGAGTGGCTGAGCCCATTTCTTCAAAGCTTACCTTCACGCGTGATATAAGCTCGGCATGGTTTTCTTTATACATCGGCCCTGGATGATCCGTATATGCCAGTAATTCCCCTTCCTTATATTCCAATATGTCACCATAAATATGAACGGTTTCTTTTCCCTCATATAGTCCAGCATATTCAATTCGTTCTCCAATATTAAAGGAGGATTGAATATTAGCGCCATAAAAGGCCATGAAAAATTGATTAGGCGTAACGAAGGCTTTCCAAACCTTTTCGCGAGGAGCATTGATAAAGATTTCTGTGTAAAAGTCTGTCATTATTATTGTTTTCCCCAAAGGTAAACGGGGGGTATGACAGCCCTATGTCACAGACTTTTTAAAATGTTTCTTTCGTTGTATTTCTACATATTCATCCAAGGTCATTTCATGCGGGGTGAATTGTTCCAATTGAGGCGTTAGTTGCTGAATTCGATCCACTCTGAAATTTCTGAATTCTTTTCTCAGTCTACACCAAGCAATTAAAATCCAATTTTCGGTCGTATTGTGATAGATCGCAAAAGGTTCTACTTCTCGACTTGTCGATTTCGAGTCATCTTCCTTTTTGTACTCGATTAATAGGACTTGGAAGTGGGTTAAAGCTTTTTGGATATTGGATAAATGATTGCTGGTTCGTTCTTTTTGCCAGTTTTTTCCAATAATGGTTCGTTTCGCTAAAAAGTCCACTTTTTCTTTTTCACTGTTGCGGAGTACTGATTTGATTTTATCTACTGCCTTGTTAAATTCTTGAATCAATGATTCATCCTTTGTTTTAGCGATCAGCTTTTCACCAAAGATGAGGGCATTGGCTTCTGATTCGGTAAACATAACGGGTGGAATATTGTAGCCTTCCATAACGGAATATCCTTTCCCTTCGATGGCTACTAGCGGTACGCCTGCTTGTTCGAGGGAACCTAGATCCCGGTAAATCGTTCTCTTACTTACACCATACACTTCAGCCAAATGGCTGACCGATACAAATGACTTTGACTGTAACTTCAGCAAGATCGAAGTTAGTCTCGATAATCGGGATATGTTATCTGAATAGGCCATTTCTTTAGGGTTTTTCCATCTATTGAAATCGCTTTAAATGCGCAATAATATCTTCGCTATCATCATAAATGCCTATGTCTAAATGCTTCAAATCACCTCGGCGAGACATCAGTTCGATGATCGGATATACAGGCCGATCAAAAGACCAATAGGCTTTATCAAGAAATACCATAGGGCTGGCATAACCGAAGGATTGGTAATGGTTTTGGGCAATATCCTGGAATATCTCTTGCATGGTTCCTGCACTTCCGGGCGCAAAAACGACGCCTCCTTTTGCGATAGCCAATAGTCCTTCTTCTCGTACACTGTTGGCAAAATACTTGGCGATATGGGACGCAAAGGGGGTTGGTGGCTCATGCCCATAATGCCAGGTGGGAATACCTAGGCTAATAAAATCACTAGTGGGGTACTGCTCCAATACCTGGAACGCAGTCGGCAACCAATTGGGGTGATTATATTTGGGAGCCGTGGCTAAGATAGTAATGGCATCGTGTAGTGCAGCAATAGGTTTTCCAGCAAACCAAGCTCCTACATGAGTGGCTTCCATCGCTCCCGGCCCACCACCTGATAGCATCAGATAACCCTCTTCCGTTAGCTCCTTCGCTATCTCCGTGATTTGGCGATAGCTTTGGCTGGCTCGGCTCAGGCCATGCCCTCCCATAATAGCTACGACTTTCTTCTCTTCCACCTCGTGGAGGAATTCTTGCAAGGCATCTGTGATGGAGTGGTCATGCAGTCTTCGAGCTAATGTTTCCTTGATGGCATGGGTTTCTTTACCCGTCTTGATATAGTGATCATATACTACCTTATCGAGGGTTTGCTGGTAGGTATCAGGTTGGCGATAGTCATAATTATCGTACAAGATTTCTCGGCTGTAGAGGGTCTTCGGGTAACAATGATACGGCACATCCAAATGTGGAAACAGATAGTTATCTACGGAGAGATGTGCCCATAGGGCCGCGGACATTTGGCAGCCTAAGAAGATACAGTCTTTGAATGGATGATCAAGGATCAAGTCTTCAATCTGTGTCAGGTCTAGCGATTGAACAGCAATGCTTTCAATGGTGCTCGTGGTCAAGTAATCTTTTAGGGCTGGGAGAGATTCGAATTCTTTCATAAAAAATATTCAGTGTTGATTACAGGAGCAAATTTATATAATAAAGTTGTTTTAAAACGGAAGCCGAGGTCAAGTTTACGACATTGTATTTCAACGATTTGCAAATAGGTCACCTAGCTATTCCAAAGCAACTTCAAGGCTTTGAATATTTCTCACTTCACGACACCAGCCTCTCCCGATCGCCGGGGATCTGCCCCCGCACGCACCTTACCTTTCTCTACCATGACAGCCGCCCCATATCCCATCCGCAGCTCGCCATAAGTTGAAACCGCCTGTAGTTCATGGCCCATGAGCTTAAGCTGTTGTAAAACACCTGGCGCAAAGCCATTCTCGACTTGCACCACGATATCTCTGACTTTCGATCGATCCTTGTTGTCCCGCTGTACACCGACCAAAAAACGAGGCAGTTCCAAGGCTGCCTGTGGCCCCAGCCCCTGATCGATAATACCCGTCGTCATTTGATAAACGGCGGAAGTAATCCAGGCATTCCCTGCTGCGCCCAGTGCAACATAGGGCGTTTGTTGATCAGCAGTTCCTTTAAAAATCATGGTCGGGCTAATACTAGTAACATTTCTAGCAAAAGGAATGCGCGCATTGTACCGCTGTGGATTGGAGCTATAGGAGCGAAGCTTGTCATTGTAAATGAATCCTAGTCCAGGTGTCACATAAAAGTTGCCTCCCCAGGTGCCCAAGGTTTGGGTCACAGATACCATATTGCCCTCAGCATCTGCTACCGCAAAGGCGGTTGTTCCGGTGGAGGACTTGGCCTCCAGGACGCCTTCAGCCCCCCAACTGGCGGCCACGCGAGTATCCAAACAGGCACTGTCCATCGGGGTAACACTTTGGATGGGGTTAAAACAGCTTGCCCAGCGATTCGCTGCCATCGTTTTATCGGTAAAGGGGGTGAGATTGACAGGCCAAAGGCCAGGATCAGCCACTCGGCCGCTCGTGGAGGGAGATAGCTTCCAGGCTTCGATCATAGCATGAGCAGTAGCAGCGTCCTCCTTATAGCCTGCTGGGTTCTTATAGGCATCTAGGAGGTTGAGCTTAGCGGTGAGGAGGGCGCCGCCGGAGACGGGAGGTGGGCCAGCATAGATGGTATGATCGCGATAGGTGGTTTGTACAACGGGACGCTCTACAGCATAGTAGCGAGAAAGGTCGCTAAGGGTCATTACATTACCTTTACTTCTCAAATCTTCCACCATTCGTTGAGCAACAGGGCCTTTATAGAATCCATCCTTGCCCCGATAAGCAATCATCCGCAAGGTGTAGGCTAAATCAGGATTGCGTAAGGTATCACCTGCTTGTAGTGTTTGCCCATTCCTAAAGAATAAGGATTGGCACCGATTGCAACGTTCATAGGCTTCGCGTTCCATCGAAAGTGTAGTGGCAAAAGAAGCATCGATGACATACCCATCCCTGGCCAAGCGAATGGCAGGCTCCAACAAGTCTGCCCAAGTGACCTTCTTACTCCCATAGCGCTGCCAAGCCAATTCCATGCCTGCCACGGTACCCGGTACATTGACCAAGACGGGACCGGTATTGGGAATCGACTGCAATTGCCCATTCGACAATGAAGCCGCTTCGGGAACCCGGGTCAAAAACTCAATACAGGTAGGCGCGGCCATCCCTTTGAGGTAGACCAGCATTTCTCCATAGCCTCCTACCCCACTCGCATCTGGCTCCACTACCCCCAGGGCAAAAGAAATCGCTACAGCTGCATCCACCACATTGCCGCCTGCTTCCAATATTTCAAGGCCAGCAGCCGTGGCTAAAGGATGAGCACTGGAGATTCCGGCTTTACCTTTGGCCTCTTCTTTTAAATATGGCCGTTGATCGATCAAACGATACATGATATTCCGGGCTTCTTCTTCACGCTTTGCCTGAGCCATATCGGATCGGCATCTAGAGATCAGTTTGTTCCATTTCGCTGCTTTTTTTCCGCTGCTTAGCTGGTAGCGATCGTTCAAGTAATCGACTGTTTTATCCAAATAATTTACATAATGATGGGCATCATCCCAAGGCAAGACTATCGATTGTTTTTGTTGCTGTGCACCAAGTGGAAGGGGAGCGGGTAAGGTACTCAACTGTATTTGGGCAGCCAGCCGTTCCACGCTTGGGCGCAAGGTACCGATAATAGGATCTCCATTATAAGCCGGTGGGTTACGGTCGATCTCTTGCAGCACCAAATGTTGGGCATCGCTAGTCCAAGTGGCGATGCAGCGACTAGTACTCAATAGATTGGTATAGCCTCCTTGCGCATCCGTTACCCAAAGTCCCATGGGTTGAATGCGGGTAGAAAAAGTAATGAGTTCTCCATTGGGTGACCACTGCGGATAGAGCGGACTTTTTCCCGATTGAATGGTTGTTCGTTTCTTCTTGTTGGCTAAATCCATGATCTGCAAGCGCTGTTCCCTTTTTCGCTCACTGACATATAATAGTCGATCCCCATCTGGATGTAAGGCGGGAGAATGATCGGGTCCCAAAGTACTCGTGATCTGTGTGGTAGGCTTATCGGGCTTTTTCATCCAGATATCTGAACGAGCGCCGAGTCCTCGCGTCCAGACCATCGTCCCATCTCGGGCAAAACTGGGTTGAAGGTCAGGTTCACGCGATTGAATAATGGCTTGTGGTTGTCCAGTTCTACCGTCTTCGGATACGGATATTTCCCAGATATCAAAGGTGCCTGCTGTATCCGTTGCGTAAAACAATCGTTTCCCATCTGGATGCCAAACCGGATCGCGTTCCTCAGCTCGGCTCTGGGTTAAGGCCGTCCATTTTCCGCTAGCCAGTTGATTAGAGCCAGGGTCTACTTTTGCCATCCAAAGGTCACCTTGCCAACTGATAACCAAACGGCCATCGCGGCTTAGACTCATACCACTAGGAGTCAGTATAGGTGGTTGAACTGGCCCATGAAAAGATACAAATAGTAATAATAGTGATAAACAGGATAAGACGATTTTGCCCATGGTACTTTGCCGCAGTTAATGAAAGAACAAAGTAATAAAGCTACTGGACATTTTACTTCAAGCGGGTTTAAAATAGGTTAAAAGTTTAGGGTTGAAGGTTTATTCCATACAAAGCCCTACACCATTACTCTTCTATTCTCTCCTTTACCGGGCTGCCTGGCAGACTTCCTAACTTTCCGACTTCCTTTGTGCCTCGGCCATTGCTTCGAGCTTCGCCAATAAATTGACGGCTACAGACACACTTTCCGACTTTCACTCCTGCTGTATCCTCGCCCGCTCCTCATCCGACCCTGCCATTCGATCTCGATCTGTCTTTATTTTTTTGTTGCCGAAGGTTCGAAAATAAGATAGACGGACAATCCTCGACCTGGCGGATTCAGGACGGTAATCGACTTCAGCTTTAGACTGAAAAGCTTCCAGGGTTAGGTTCCCAAAATCGGAGAAAATGCGCATCGACTTGAAAAGATCGGTTATGGTCAATTGAAAACTACCTTGGTCATTTTTCAGTTGTTTTCTAAGTCCTGCATTTAACATCCCAAATCCCTTATAGTGCCTTGAACCATCATAGGTAGGACCATTGTACCAGCCTGATAGTTCTAGGCTTAAACTTTTGGATAGTTCCACATTGTGGTTTCCATACAAATTGTAGGTCATATAACCCTTGATCACCTGTTCTTTGGTATGCGTGAGTTGAAACTCCCGTAGGCTCCCGACGATCCCCATATTGAAGCTCCACCAGGGTGTCACATCGACCGGAATGTCCGTTTGTAAGCTGAGGTTTTTCTGATAAGCCATATTCTGTGGCGAGACCAGCACCAGGTCTCCCTGCTCATTTTCTACCATCTGATAGCGAACGATGGGATTTTCATCATACTTGTAAGTCAATGAAAAATTTAGCGCACTGTACTGATAAGCTAGTCGAGCATTTTGCGTAATAGTGGGCTTGAGCAAGGGATTTCCCGTAAAGACGGAAAGCGGGCCATTGTAGACTAAGAAAGAAGCTAAGTCATTGTAATCGGGTCGGGTAATGCGTTGGGTGTAGGAAAACTGGAGCTGTGAACGTTCTGAGAACTGTTTGGAGAAAAACAAAGCGGGAAACAGACGGCCAAAAGCAACCGTTGTAGCTGGCGATTGTCGTTCCCAATATTCGAATCTCGCCCCCAGGCTCAACTCCATGGAACTACCAATGGGATAATAAAAGGAGGAATAAGCCGCTCCAATAGACTCGATAAGATCCACCGAAGTGGTCGAGCGAGCATCTAACTGCCAGGACTCCTGTTCTTTCTTTTCGATCTGGGCATAGTTGGCGGTCTGCGAATAAGAGGCTTTTATCCCCCCTTCCCATTTAAGTTGCGAAGCAAATTCTTTTTCGACATCTACTTTCAACACGCCGATGTCGATCTGAGTATGGCTACGCCCTCGGTTAGCAGCGGTGAAAAAATTGCCTTCAGGCTGAACTTGCTCTTCCTTTAGATTAAAAAATTGGCTGCTGGCTAGGGTGGGATTTTCGCTATCAAAGCGGAGATAATCTAGGTCTAACTTCACTTTCCCCTTTTCGCCCCATGTTCTCTCTAGGTAAAGGTTGGAAATTACATTGTCCCAACGATTATTCCCATTGATATTGATCCTGGCCCGAAGCAGAGAATCACTGCTAAAGCTATAGTTCGCTAAATTGAGTACTTCCAATCGCCGCCGGCTTTTTTGCCACAGGAGACTACCACCCAAAACCGTGTTGTCAGATAGGTTTTGTTCATAGCCCAGATTTAGATTATGACTACTCAGTTTTTGCTCACCATAATTGAGGAAATCAAAGTCAAAAGCACCGCCCAGCCCAGGAACAACATTGGAGCCGATAGCATGAAATCCAGTAGCCGAATGATCCAAAGTGTAGGAATAGCTAGCCGATAAATTGGAACGGGCATTTTGATGTGTCAAACGAATGCTATTCATGGTTTTGGGTCCTTCTCCAAAGCCTCCGGATACCGATAGAGAACCGTTTGTACCTACTTCTCTATTTTTTTTCAGCACAATGTTGATTAGACCTCCGGCCCCTGCGGCTTCATATTTAGCTGAGGGACTAGTCAGCAATTCTATTTTTTCGATATTATCAGCACTCATCCCTTCCAGCATGCTCACGACCTCAGCTACCGTCAATTGCATTCGCTTCCCATTCAACAGAATGGACACCCCATTTTGACCGTTCAGGGCAATGGTGTTGTTTCTTTGATCGATAAATATCCCCGGTGATCGTTCCAAGACTTGAAGGGCCGAGCTTCCTTGAGTCATTACACTGCTTCCGACATTGATCACTGTTCCTTCCTTACTTTGCTGTAAGAGCATCTTCTTGGCTACCACTTCTACCCCTTCTAGTTCCAGCGCTTGCTCCCTCATAGTAATGGCCCCTAAGGCTAGCCTTTGATTACTGGTGATGATGGTAAAAGGCCCCACATATTTGTCAGCTTGGCCAATGGCGGTCAAACGCAAAAGATATTGCCCAGGAGCAGATACAGGGATGGTGAAGCGGCCTACATCGTCGGTCTGGGTTCCCTGTACAAAAGTTGAATCGGTCGCCGTCAATAAACGTATATTAATGAATGGAAGTGGTGACTGTTGGTCATCCTGGACTTCCCCGCTGACTTGCGCGTGCAGGCTTAGCCCTAGGCTTAATAATAACAGTATGGTGATGAGACTTTTCATAGATAAATGCTGGTTTTAAAAGTGAAGTAGTCGAAATCAAGGATAAAGAAAGGGGATGTTGTTGATCGTCTCCTATTTATATGCTGAGGTGGGCATATCGATTGATGAGCGGTTGTGCGCAGGAGATTTCCCCAGATTCGGGAGCATTTTGCAGCTTGTCAAGAGAAAGCTACCTTTGAGCAACAAATCATTACCACTTGTATAGCCAGCATGCAATTGCCTCAAAAATTGTATAACTTGGCTGATCGAGATCTGAAGTCTGAATCTCATTTTTATCAATCATTTTCATCTTGGCTGAACGATTATCATATCATTGGTTTTTCAAGTATAAAATATACCATCTCCTATTTTGGTTTGTCTATCACTACCTATGGTGGTCGTTGTATACGGGAAGTCTTTGGCAGGTAGCACAAGACATTACTGTTTTGCCTTATGGCATCAAGTTTTCGTTCTACGTCATTTTCCAAGCGATCGGTGTTTATTTCAACCTCTATTTTTTAATCCCTCATTACTTGGAGCGCCGTCGGTATGCTGCTTATCTCAGCCTATTGATGGTTACTATTCTTTCTACTGCATCTGCCATTGTATTGGGGTATTACCTAGGAGGATCATTTTCGGAAAAAAGCGTAGCGGAACTCTTTAAAATGGAGTCGGCTAGTTTTTGGTCCCTGTTTAAATACAATACCTTAAGTTCTACTATGGCGAGTATGGCCTTGGCGATGTCCATCAAGCTGACCAAAAATTGGATTGAATCGAAACGAAAGCAGGAGATGTTGGAAAAGGAAAAGCTGGAAACGGAATTGAAGTTTCTCAAATCCCAGTTTAATCCACACTTTCTATTCAATACGATCAATTCCATTTTTGTCTTGATTCATAAGAATCCCGATATGGCCTCCGAGTCTTTGGCCAAGTTTTCTAACCTACTGCGCTATCAATTGTATGAATGCAATGAGCAACAGATCCCGCTAAGTCATGAATTGTCTTATTTGGAAAATTTTATTGAATTGGAAAAGCTCCGACAGGACACCCAAGTTGAAGTAAACACCCAAATCAACCCACTGAGTAGTCCTACTTTAACGATTGCCCCCTTCCTACTGATGCCCTTTTTGGAAAATGCCTTCAAGCATGTTTCCCAATCGAAATCCACGCCAAATTGGATTGACCTGCATCTTGAAGTTAAAGCCCATACCTTGTTTTTCTCTATTAGCAATAGTATTGCTCCAGCTCACTTAGCTCCTGATGCCTTGATGGATTATGGCGGAATTGGACTCAAGAATGTGAAGCGGCGATTGGAATTATTGTATCCTGGACAATATGGATTATCTATTCAGAAGGAAGGTGGTGCTTTTGGGGTAAAATTAGAATTGGGTTTGCGGCAGGAGGCAGGTGTGGAAGCTTGGGTTATGACTTAGGACGGGGCGGGGTGCCGGTTAGAAACCGGGCACCAACGGCGAATGCGGCGAGGGCCATGCCTTTTGATTTTAATTGAATTTTTGATTCACATTTTGATTGCAATGTATAGCGGCCAAGGACGGGGCGGGGTGCCGGTTGAAAACCGGGCACCAACGGCGAATGCGGCGAGGAGGGCGCCTTTCGATTTTGATTTCGATTCATATTTCGATTTTGATTCACATTTTGATTGAATTTTTGATTTAAAATATGCCATTAAACTGCGTTACAATTGATGATGAGCCGCTGGCCAGGGAATGTATTGCCAACTATGTTCGGGAAATTGACTTTCTGGAGTTGGTGGGTACGGGCAGCAACCCGGTGGAGCTTCGGCAATTATTGGATGAGCAGGCTGTGGATCTGATCTTTTTGGATATTCAAATGCCTATCATGACGGGGATTGATTTTTTGAAAATGACCCAAAACCCACCGATGGTTATTATCACTACCGCCTTCCCCAGTTATGCCTTAGAAGGTTTTCAATTAGATGTAATGGATTATTTATTGAAGCCCATTACTTTCAATCGATTTTTCAAAGCCATTACCAAAGCCAAGGCCTATTCCCAATTGCAGGCGGCTTCCTCAGGTGCGGAAACGCCTAAGATCGATAAAACTGCTAGCTACTTCTTCATCAAGTGTGAAAACAAGTATGAAAAAATCTATTTCAATGATATCCTGTATGTGCAGGCTATGCAAAATTATGTAATTATTCATACGACTAAGGGAAAATACATTACCTTGCTATACCTCAAAAATGTCGAACAATATCTAGAAGGGCAAGCTTTCATTCGGGTACACAAATCCTATATAGTAGCCATTCCGCATATCGAAGCCATTGAAAACAATGAGCTGCTGATACAGATGCACCGAATTCCTATTAGCCGCAATTATCGGGAGAGAGTCCTCAAGCAAGTGGTGGACGATAAGTTGTGGAAGAAGTAAATTACTCTGCTGTTGAGCGAGCAGCCTCCCATCCAATAATCGCCGTTTTCCGAGTGGCACCCCACATATATTGCCCGAATTCACCCGTGGCGCGAATAACTCGATGGCAAGGTATCAGGTAAGCGATCGGATTGTTTCCGATAGCCGTCCCTACCGCCCTTGAGGCTTTAGGTTTCTGAATCTCTTGTGCAATTCTGCCATAAGTAGATAATGCTCCAAGTGGTATTTTCAATAGGGCTTCCCATACTTTGAGTTGGAAATCCGTTCCTTTCAGGTGAAGTTTGACTTGATCTAACTTATCCCAATCTTTGGTAAAAATGTAAAAGGCATTCTGCTGAATCAAGTCTACCATTTGTCGGAATTGCGCATTGGGGAATTGTTTTTTTAGCTGTGCAAAAGCATTCTCCTCTTCTTCTACAAAGGCCATATGACATATCCCTTTGTGCGTTGAGGCCACCAGAATATGTCCGAAGGGGCTTTCAGCATAGCTATAATTAATAGCAAGATTCTTCCCCCCCTGCTTATATTCTCCGGGCGTCATCCCTTCAATATTGACAAATAGATCATGCAGTCGGCTCGTACCAGAAAGCCCGGTTTCATGAGCGGCATCAAAGAGTGTGGCTTGTTGGTCAGCCAGCAGGGTTTTGGCGTGTTGTAGACTAATGTATTGTAGGAATTGCTTGGGACTAACCCCAGCCCACTCTGAAAAGAGTCGTTGAAAATGAAAAGAGCTTAGGTGCACGTGTTGGGCGATTTCTTCCAGTTTGGGTTGGGCTTGAAAGTGTTGTTTGATGTATTCAATGGCAGCAGTAATGCGCTGATAGTTCATGTTTTCTTGTGTACTCATTTCTATTTCGTTCTGGTTAAAATATCTGCTACAAAAATAGCGAGTTGTAGCCTTGTGCAAAACCCGAAACTTGCGGTACTAGCTCTCATAGTGGCCTAATAAAACTTTAATGTTAAAAAATTAACACTAAACTTGCTTTTCTAAAAATAAGCACGCATATTTGAAGTGTTAAAAAATTAACATCAAATAAATGAGCCCTTCCAAATTACAACAACTCAGTCGTCGCGAACGCCAAATCATGGATCTTTTCTTTCAAAAAGGGAAACTAACTGCGCAACAAGTTACCGACCTTTTGGATGATGCCCCGTCCTATACAACGGTACGGACATTACTTCGCATTTTGGAAGAAAAGGGGCAACTCAGTCATGTCAAATCGGGCAGGCAGTATGTTTACCAAGCGGTTGAGGCGAAGGACGAGGTCAAACAGCATAGCCTAAAGCACTTGCTAAAGACCTTTTTTGGTGGCTCTATTACAGAGGCGGTAGCCACCTTTTTGGACAATCCCGATACGGAGCTTTCTGCAGAAGAGCTCGAAGAATTAGACAAAATCGTGCAAGCGGCCAAAAAACGATAAAGTTAGTCACTCATCCATCTTCTTTTGAAGTTGTTTTATCTCTATCTAAAAAAAGCATTTATGACTTTTATAATCACCCTGCTGATCAAGGCTAGCATTTGCCTTCTATTATCTGCTTTTCTATTATTGCTATTTCGAAAGGCATCCGCCAGCCTTCGACATTGGATCATTAGTCTTAGTCTAGTAGGCCTACTGGTATTGCCCTTTAGTAGTAACTATATGCCCCGCTGGGAAGTGGAAACCCCTTTAGCCTTAGTAGAACAGCAAGTAACACCCACTCCCAAAGCAGAAGAATTAAGGCCCCTTGCCCCTTCGGTATCTAAGGTACAACAAGAATCGACAACAGAAGATATTATCACTTCCACTACTCACCCATTCACCCCTTCACTTCACTCCTTCACCACTTCACCCAATTCACTTCACTCCCTCTCCACTTCACCTCATTCTCTCCTCACCTGGCCCATTTTCGTTTTTGCCATTTGGCTCTTGATCAGCCTGTTTTTTCTTTTTCGACTGTATCGAGGCATCCGACAAACCAATCGTTTGAGAGCGGAAAGCTTAGCTTTTGAGGGGCCTAAAAGGCTGAATACTGATATACCTATTCGTTGCCATCCTGCTATTCATAGTCCGATGACCTATGGCATTCGCCGTCCCATTATACTGCTGCCATCCGTCGCCGAAAATTGGTCAGCAGAAACCCTAGAAGTTGTCTTACTGCATGAAATGACTCATATCAAACGGCGCGATTATGCGGTACACTTGATCAGTTGGATCAGCCTCAGTTTGTACTGGTTCCACCCCTTAGTTTGGTGGTTCAAGCGCCTACAAGCCATTGAACGAGAAAAAGCTTGCGATGAATACGTCCTGCGCTCGGGCCTAGCCAAAGAAACCTATGCAGAACAACTGCTTAAAGTAGCGCGCGCCTTATCGCCCATTCATCAAGCGCTAGCAGGCTATGCCCTTCCTATGGCAAAACAGTCTCAAATTAAGGCTCGCATTTTGTCCATCCTTAAATTTCAAGGGGACTCCTTCCGTTTTTCCAGTCTGCGTCAATGGCAATGGGCGGGTTGTTATGTGGTGTTGATATTGACCTTGGCTTCATTTACACCGATTCAACCCGTAGCTATTTTGGAAAAGGTAGCCACGGATCATCCACTTACACAATTATTACAGGCAGAAGAAGAAAGCCGACTCGCATCAGCCATCAGTCCTGCTAGTACAATAGTCCCAGCTAGCTACCCGACGAAAGTCGCAACGGAAGTCAAACCTGGCGTGAGATCAGATAATATGCCAAAGTTATCTGCTCGTACGCTACCCCTTACGCTCTCCAGTCTAATCCCGGAAAAGCTAGCTGGAGCAGTCCACCCGATCTCGATCTCCCCCCTACCTCTCCCCTCAACAACAACCTCCAAAAGAGAAGTAGGTGGCGCTTATAGCGAATGGCACCAGGGAAAAAGTCGCTATAGAATATGGACGATTGGACATTATGATATGAGTTTGGATCATCCTTATCTAGCCGTAAACGCCCAAAATGGTCTTGTTATAGTGGAAGAAACACGCAAGACGCTATTAGGTACAAAGTCCTACCAAATGGTTATCGCACAGGCGCCTTATGAAGGAGGACTGGTTGTTGAATTTAATAATAGTATTCCAAATGCCTGGAATGGAGGCTACCAAACAGGCGATCCATTGCATTTATTTTTTATCAATGGAAAATGGGAATACCTAGGCCGAGAAAGAAACCGATGGCTCGAGAAACAACTTCCAACAGTTGTTGACCACCTGATCCATACGTCCCCAGATCAGCAACGCTGGCTGCATATTTCTTCGACGCACCCTGTTTTAAAAAAGTATCGTAGCATTACACAAAAACGCTTTAAGTCTTATCACGAGCTCCCTAGCCATGAGCTTATACAACATACGCAGCAAAAGCCTGGCTCCAAGGAAGAACACCCTCCTTTTGACTTCTCAAGCGTTCCTGTCCTCGCGACTCCACTTCCTACCACTGCTCCTCAGGAGAATGCAACGGAATGGGGCGGTTTCAGATTAGGAAAGGCTCATTCTGGTGGAAATAGCATCCAAATCGGGCAAAAATTCGGGCGGGTTATTCGGGGTATTCCCAATGGTACCTTGCTCAAAGGTTTTAACTTTTACCTGCGATACAATGATTTTGAAAAATTGACCTTCGAATTGTCTCTTTATCAAATCGACGGAGATGGCGTCAAACACGCCCTTACAGCTACACCTATCCCAATTGAAGTCACTGATACCGATTGGATATCTACCGCATTGGCTGCACAGCAAATCAAGCTGGGAGGAGATGTACTAGTTATGCTCGAATTGAAAAAACAAGAAGGTGCAAAAGGAAAAGGGAATATCTTTTTCGCGCTAGCAGAAGGAGACTATACCTCTTTTCATGATCAAACCGGTAGAGATTGGGGCTTTTGGGAAGGTAATTTTGCTTTTTATGTAAGGGTGGATTGAGGGGCTTGAGTTGCGGGTTGCGGTACTTGGGTAAGGCCTGGTTATCGGGTTCCGGCTAATCGAACATCGTCAACCCGCAACCCAATAACCCGCAACAGGCTACCCTCCCCGCCTACTCCCGTCGCATCGCCTCCACAGGATTGGCCAAAGCCGCCTTGATACTTTGAAAACTCACCGTTAATACCGCAATCCCAATCGCCACTACTGCCGACAAGGCATAGACCGACCAATGAATGCTAACGCGATAGGCAAAGCCTTCCAACCAATTATTCATAAAGTACCAAGCTAAAGGGATAGCGATACCCAATGATAGGATGACTAATTGTAGGAAATCTCTAGATAATAAATGAACTATACTTCCCACCGAAGCGCCCAATACTTTACGAATGCCAATTTCTTTGGTTCGTTGTGCTATCATGAAGGCTGATAAGCCTAATAAACCAATGCAAGCGATGAAAATCGCCAAGGCCGAAAAGACAGAGAAAATGGAAGACATGCGTTGCTCATTGACATACATCTTTTGGATTTGTTCGTCCATAAAGTTAAATTCAAAAGGTACGTTGGGTGCCATATCTTTCCAGGCGGTTTGTATACTGGCAAGCTGTTCTTGCGTTTGGCCCGCTTTTAGGCGGATAGCCATGTTGGACGGCCTCCATTGATTCATGCGGAGGATAATTGGACTTACTTCATCATGGAGAGAGGAGAAATTGAAGTCTTCAACTAAACCAATCACTAAGCCCTCTTGCGAACCGCCATAGGTTATTTTTTTGCCTACGGGGTTTTCCCAGCCAAGTCTTTTGGCGGCTGTTTCATTGATTAAATAGGCCGAACTATCCGTCTTAATCTCCAAGTCAAAGTTGCGACCTTCAATAATATTCAGTTTTAAAACATCCGCAAAATGTTCATCGACATGGGAATACGCCAGGGAAGTTTCACTAAAATTGGCAGGTTGTTCAGGTTGAAAAACCGTACTGTCGTATTCATCGCCTGGCAGGTACTGGGCCGCACTGACCTGTTCCACACCCGATAAACTCCGAATCCGCTCCATAAAGGGGTAAAAATTATTACCTAGGCCGCTAGCCTTGCGCAATACCACTACCTGTTCTTGGTCAAAACCTAACTCAAAACTTTGCAGATAACTGAGTTGATTTTTCACAATTAAGGTACCGATGATCAAGGCGGCTGATACACTGAATTGAAAGAGCACCAAACCTTTACGGAATCGATTACCCGTTTTTGATTTACTAAGGCTTCCCTTCAATACTTTTACCGGCACAAATGCAGAGAGAACCATGGCAGGGAAAGCACCAGTCATCAAGGTGGTGAAAAGCACCAGTCCGATTAGTAACATCCAAACGAAAGGTGTGTTCAAGAAGTCAATTTGCAAGCTTTTACCCGATAATTCATTGAAATAAGGCAATACCAATTCTGCTAGAAAAATAGCAAATACAACTGAGAGGATCACATAGGCAAAGGCCTCTCCAAAGAACTGTCCGACCAGCTGACTACGCCTTGATCCCATTACTTTCCGCAAGCCAATTTCGCGGGCACGGGTGATGGCACGAGCGGTGGCCAAATTGATAAAATTGACAGCCGCCAAGATCAAAATAATAAAGGCAATGATGCCGAATATCCAAATCGAAGATAGGTTGGGTTTTAGGTGTATCGAGCTAATCGATTGAAATGGAAAACGGGTGAAATTATTACCTACTTTGAAATCCGCATCCGCAATATTTTCGTCGACGTAAGTTTCTAATTTAGCATTCAAGGCGAGGGGATCAGCCAATTCATTTAACAAGAAGTAGGTGTAGCAGCTCGCTGAGCCCCACTGGGTTTTGCGTCTTTCTAGGTGCTTTAAATGCTTAATGGAGGCCAAGAAATCAAACTGTAGATGTGATTGAGCGGGAAAGCCTTTTACGATACCTTTGATTGTCAGTGTTTTGCCATCGTTTCTAACTAACTCTTTGCCCACCACATCCGTTGTGGTGCCAAAATAGCGCTGTGCAGCAGCTTGCGTCAGGAAGACGGCATTGAGATCAGCATCGGCAATCTTGGCATCTCCTGCGATGGATTGAATGGTAAACACATCGTAAAAAGCCTCATCGACAAACAGGAAGTCTTTTTCGCGAACAAAGTCATCCCCCAACTTGAGACTCATGTTTCCCTTGTAGAGTTGGGTCGCTTTTTCCACTTCGGGAAATTCTCGCTCCATGGTGCCTGCCAAAGGAACAGGGACTAAGGCTGTTTTCCATTCATTATCACCAAATCGCGCCTCCCATTGAGAGCGGTAGATACGATCGGCATTTTCGTGGAAACGGTCATAGCTCAGTTCATCTTTTACCCATAAAAAGAGGACAAAGCAGATGGCTAGACCAATGGTGAGTCCCGCTACATTAATAGCGGTGTAAGCTTTATACTTCAGCATGTTGCGAATAGCAACCTTAAGGTAATGTTGTAACATCAGTCGGAGATTAGGTACTTGGTGATTGAACAAGTAATAAATCCCAAAGCTTATGCCAATTACATAAACCCCTTATTTACAGCAAATTAAAATTGAAGCCTCCAGAAATACTGTTCAAAAATGTACAAAAGATGTTCGATAGTGAACAAAACCGGTGTCTCGACGGCAACTACAGGTTCAACCAATAAGTGAGCTTTGCTACAATGGCACGATTCCGCACACTGAATTGACTAAAGGGATCAGTGATATAATTGTCGGTATAGACTAGGAAAAAATCGGATACGGGCTGGAAGCGCCATTGAAAACGGGTGTTGATATTGAGATTATCTAATTGATTGTTGTATTGTATAAAGGTGGTGAGGAACAGCCTCTTTGAAAAGGTCAGGTCAATCCGTGGACCCACCAGCCAGATATTTACGGGCTCGAAGGGGTCATCAAGGCGGATGTAATTATAATCATAGGCAATTCCTATCGATCCATAGGGTTGGTAGCGAAAGGTAAAGTCACCCGTCAGGCCCGCCCGAAAGCCATTATAAAACTGACCAAAGTTAGGCTGTATTTCAAAGAAGAATTTCTTGCGTTGATCCGACTGATATCCTGCTTCCAGGCTGACGAAGTGATAAGAAGAACCCGCTGACAAGAAGATGCTATCCGCTTGGAGTCGAGTAGGGTCAAAATCATTGAGCAGCGTCAATTCATCTTCCTTCAAAGTGAGGCTTGCCTCCGTATTATTCTCGAAACGAAGCTCCCATTCCAATTCAAGTTGTCGCTCCGATAAACCATAACTAGGAATGATGGTATTGCCATCTTTGCCTACTTGCAGAAAGAAACGAGAATCCAAGTTGAGACTGTGACGATTGATATTGCCCTGCTTCGGAAAAAACAATAATTGAAATTCGGGGCTCATCAATAGATAATCCTTTCGGGGAACGAAACCCACTTCTGCATCATAGCCTTGTCCAATAAAAAGGTGAGCCCATTCCGCTCGATATCTTCGCTCCAGAAATTCCAGTTGGAACCCGTGTGTAAATTTATGTTCTTCCTCTTCTGGAGTGAAAGCCAGGTGTAGGAAAGCCTTACCCGTCCATTTAGTATCCTTGGATGCCAGGCGGTATTCCAAGCCCGCTATCCGATTATAAAGGTTATAATTTTCATTTCCTTCTTCTCCATTGATAGCCTGTTTATTGACAAAAAGGAAAGAAATATTTGAGCGATTAAATACCTTTTGCTGCAAACTAGCCACGGTATAATTGAAAGCAGGAAGACCATTTTCTTCCTCCTTAGCCGTTTGCATATTCAGCAAACCTACCCTTAAATTGTTATTGACCTTTCCACTCAGTCGGGCACCATAAAGAATAGGATTCTGAATATTTTGCCCGGTTGCCGTATCCCGGACAACCCCAATCCGCCGCGAAAAGAAGGGATTCACTCTGGTCAAACCAAAACTGCCAAAGAGATCAGCATTTTCCAGAAAAAACTGCCGACGCTCCGGAAAGAAAATCTCAAATCGACTTAAGTCCGTCACCTGTTCATCTACCTCTACTTGTGAAAAGTCGGGATTGAACGTCAAATCGAGATTCAGTCCAGAAGTGAGCGCGATCTTGGCATCCCCTCCGACGTTTCCAGGCCAGTTGGCTTTGTCTTCTTCTGTGTTTTCAAAGTTTCGATTCATCCCTGCTGTCAAATAGGGGATCACCGAAATATTTGCCCCTGGTTTTTTTAGGGGTTCATCCCAAATCATTCGGCCCATAAAGGACAAGTCCATGATGATATAATTACGAGGAATTGGCACCCAAGTGGATAACTCATTGTGCTGCGTATCGCGGCGATAGCAATTAAATCGCCATTCGGTACTCCCCTCTTGAAAACGTAGTGTTTTAAAGGGAATAGCAAATTCCGCCTCCCAATAGTTGCCTTTGATTTTGGCTGTACCATACCACTTATTATCCCAGGAAGAGGCAAAAGTACCCTCCCCGCTGGTACGACCTCCATTAGAAATCAAAGCTTCTCGCCGCACGCCCAATGGATTCATACCAAAAACAAAAGCATTTGTTTTATCATTATAGGTATCGAAAAGAAGGGTAATATTGTCGTTGCTAGAGAAAGAATAGTCCCGCTTCAGCGATTGTACAACATAGTCAGAACCTGAGGTATAACACCTGACGCCGACATAGAGAAACTGGTCATCGTAAGTCATTCTAATTTCCGTTTGACCTTCTGCAGTGGCGGTGTCTTGCGGGAAGTACTGCCAAAAATTGGCAGCATTATCTGACTGCTGCCAGACGTCTTCCATTAAGTGTCCATCTAAAACGATCTTTTCCGTCGTTCGTTTTAGATTGATATTTAACTGATTTTCAGGAGAGGAGAGGTTCGTTAAAGGAGTCTGCGCAGACAGAACAGTAGTAGCAGCTAGCGAAAGCAGGCTAAGAATGAGTTTTTTCATATACATTGGATCAAGTAATTCGTCGCAAAAATAGGCATAGCTAATGAAAGCGCATTCAATTCATGCGTCAATTTCACTTTATTTGCGGCAAATCAATGATCCATTAAAATACCCAGCCAAAACGAAGCGCTAAGCTACTGTATCTACTTCGTTCTATTTCCCGGATAGTCCCCCACCCTTCTGGGTAATCTACTCGGAAATAATGAGGTTGAAATTTATATCCTAAATCCATCATGAAATCCGTTTTACCTTTCCCCGCAAATCGGTATCCAATCGATGGATAAAACATGACGCCTCCCCTTTCTCTTACCCGTCCTTCAAAACCGTCAAAAAATTCACGTTTGTCCATCAAAAAACTGTACCCAAGTTGCATACCAACAAAAGGAGAATAGGAATCTTTCCCCCAATGTACCCTAGATTCAAGGTACAAGGGTACCACACGGCGTTCTATGTAGAAATCAATACCCGTACCCACCCCCACGGCCAACCACTTGTGCAGGTACATGCCCATAGAAAAGCCGAAAGAAGGGTCTACTCGGTACTGCCCAGGGCCATAAGATATTTCAGTTCCCGTACCGCTCAGTAGTTGAAAGGATATTCGAGTATAAAGACCGTCGCTAATTGCCGTTTTCCCATTCGCAAAAAGCTGCTGCCTGCGATCGGACTTTTTAGCTTTGTGCACGAGGGAGATGGGCACTAACATCGTACTATCATTCTGCAATTTTAGCTGGAGGATTCCTCCTCGCAGCGTATCCATGATTTGTCCCTGCAAAAAACTACCACCATGCAGGTATAAGCGATCAAAACGGACCTCCTCCTGGGCTTCAGTAGTTAAAGTAAATAGACATAAGAGAATGGGAAGTAATAATTTTTTCATACTCGATTCAGGTTTTGCCTAGGACTGGAAAAATCCACCTTCTCCCTATGCCATAGAGAAGGTGGACATCTAAACTGGGTTTTTACGGAAAGAAACTCAATTTTGGGGTTGAATAGGGATTAGACTTCAGCCGTTTTCTTCAGTAAAACGGCTGAAACCTTGTCCTTAAGGCTTTTCTACCACCTCAATTTTGCTCAATAACTTCAAGCCTTTGGTAAATTCGTCATATTCAAATTGGTAAAAGCCATCTCGACCAATGACGATAGCCGTCTGGCGACTATTGGGTAAGCTGATGACATCAATCGCTTCAAAATCCTTTCTCTCTGCTAGCAGGTTTTCATCTAAAGCCCTAGGGTCAGTAATATCATAGACTTTCAGTCCATTTGCTCCCTCACAAAGGAATAAACGATCCCCTCTAATGCTCAAGCCATGTGGATGATCCATCGGGAAGGTCTCTAACAAAACAGGAGCTTCAATATTGGAAATATCTACTAAATCCATTTGATTAGAGGCACCCGTACAAGGTGTTCCATCTCGCAAGGTGACATAAGCAATATCATCATCCACAAACACAGGATCACAGGCACGTGCATGTTCAAAAGCAGATAGGAAAGTGGGATTAGCAGGATCGCTATTATCGTAGATAAACATACCTGTTTGGGAACCGATAAAGAGTTTGTCTCCTAAGGGGAAAATAGTTTCAATGCCCCAGCCCATATTGACAGAACTTAAAAAGCTAGGCTGCTTTGGATCTACTAGGCTGATCACATCCATTTCCCAATCCTCCAGGGCATAGAGATAATCACTAACAATGGTAAATCGGGCCATCGATCCACCTATGCCTACTCCGCCAACCGCTTGGCTAGCACTAACCGCTGATTCGATGGACACATCTGCTGCGGCAAAAGCAAAATCTACTGAATTATTTAACCTAAAGAAACCGCCCCCCCTGCTGTACAAGGTAGCGTAACTAGCACAATCCATCGTCTCGGTAATTTCCTCCGATTCCCATTCAATCAATACTTGGCCGGTGCTTACATCTTCCCATTGTGGGGTAAATATATCTTCTGTCCTACTGATCAATGAAGCATTACCGAAATTGGTAATATCGATGGCCAGAAGATCCATGTAGTTATTGGCATACAGAATACCATTCTTGATAGCGATATCATCGTTGCCAGGAATATTCAGGAATGCAATATTGGTGGGATTTTCGGGGTCTTGGTTATTGATCACATGCACACCTTCTCCTCTTTCGTTGATAAAGATATGCTGGTTGTAGTAATAGATTTGACCGGGGTTACACAGTTCGCGAGCAGCTTCATTGGTGAGAGAGCCCGCTCTGATTTCGTCCTTAGTCTGGTAAATGGGAGTCAATTGCACATAGGTCACCATTCTTTCACACTGATCCTTAATGCAACTGGATAAGGTTACTGCCATAATAAGTGTCAGCAAACCTGATTGTAATAGTTTAGCCTTCATATCTAGTTATTTCTGTTAATAAGAAAATATGATAAGCTAGACAGGAATTGTGCAGGAATGGTTGGGTAAGTAGCTTAAAAAAGATCGATTTCTTCCATTTCTACCAATTTGAAGAAGCATTTGGCACAAATTTCTGAATCAACCAAGGCATCATGCCCATTTTGAAATTTTTCGCCAAACAATTTGAAGTGCAGCTCCTGGAGGCTTGGCCATTTGAAGCCGCCTTGTCGGCCCGGTAATTTGCAAAAATAGGTACCTTCTCGCATCGTGCAATAGCTTTCTAGCGAAAACATTCGATGCTCTATGCTTTTCCGGTGCAATTCTGCTCCGACCACATTTTGGTCAAAATTAAGATTGTGGGCCACCAGGTATTCTGCTTTGTCAATGACGGCTGCAAAATCCTTCAATACGGGTTTGAGTTCTACCCCTTGTTCTTTCGCTATTTCGGTCGTGATCTTGTGAACCCGCTCTGCTTCATAAGGGATCTCGAAACCCTCGGGTTTGATGATGTGACTTGTTTTTTCGATTATTTGCTGGTCCTTGTCATACAAAATCCAGGCAATCTGCACCATTCGTGGCCAGTTGAAGGTGTCCGTATGCGGGCGATTCCATTTCTTGGGGAATCCTACTGTTTCTACATCAAAGCATAAATACATGTATCCAATTTTAAGGGATGGGACTAAGTCATTTTTCTAATCAACTTCGAGGCAAAACTACGGAAAATCAAATCAAGGAAAAATTATTTTGCCGCTTTAGCACGTTCTTTTTCTTTGAGTAAGAAAAAGGGATCATTCTTGAATCGGCGCCAATCCCGCAATAGTTCATTCCATAAATCGTCTAGTTCCTTTTGGTACTGCGCACTCAAGTTCTGATACCCCGGCTGCCCTTTCAAAATCCAAAGGTATTCCAATAAATTATAACAAGTAGCAAATTGCCCACAGGCAATTAGGTGTTCGATCATGCCATCTTCCAGTTCCTCTTTTGTAAACCACAAAGTAGTAGCCATGCCAGCAGCCTTGGCCGCAGCATCAGATACTTTCTCTCCTACTTCTTGCAATTCATCTGGCAGAAATAGAATATTGGTGCGCTTACCCAGGTCTTCTGCCCGTAATTCGTAGATAAAATTGGCGATACGTCGATTATCCCAGCCATCATCCAGGTACAGTCGATCGTAGATTAGGCGACGAACTTGCTTCATGAATACATCATTTACCATACTCATCACAGAGGTGAAGCGGTCTTCGCCCATGGGTTTGAGCACTTCAAAATTGAGGTCGGTGAAATGTGGGATATATTTTTTGTGGAAATCGGGAATTAGGTCGAGCAAGCTATAGTCCTTCGAGGGAGAGTAATCTTCTTTCCCTTTCTGGCTTAGGTTGATTTCTGCCTTGATTTTTCGTTTTACCCACCAGTATCCTAGGATAGGTAATAGCAGCAAGCCGCTGAATAGGGCACTGATGCTCAGCAATGAACTGTTCCAAGCTCCTAATTGTCCTTGAAAAAGCCCGATCCAAGACATAATAAAAACGGAGAAAACAATGAAAAATAGAGCTTGAAGGAAGAAAAAGATTTTTTGAATTCGCCAAAGCCAGGTGGCAAGCCTACCCAGGTTAAGTTTTTGGAGAAAAGGGCTAGGCTGCGGTTGAGCAAAGCCCAATTGCGCCATATAGGGACTAGATACATCCGAGACAAAAATCAGATCTAATTGCTTCTCCGTGAGGGCTTCGGTTGGCGCAGGGTTACCTTCGCTCTCCTTTCCCACCTTACGCATCAATCGATTTGCCCGGCGATTTTCAGATAGAATAACGGAATAAATACCTTGGTTATCTACTATTCCGCCATCCATTAGACCTACTGGACCCTCTTGAAAATCTTCATATTTACATTTCAGTTCCAGGTTGGTCGCTCCGTCATAGGTAAAATCGTGAGGGAAAGCCAGGGGTTCGAAGCCCGAAGGGAAACAAGAAGAGGCTGCCGCAATATCTCCAATCTTCAATTCACGCATTTCAGCTTTGGTCAGGTGCATGAATTCATTTCCGCACCGCCCTTCATTTTGGAAGCGAAAATAAAGTCCATGTTTGAATTCAGTGGCATTGAAAATTACTTCTTCCAAGTGTGTCTCGTCATCCTCCAAACCCACGAAGAGGTCAAAGGTCGCTCCCTCATAAAACTCCTTGTCATAAATCTGTGCAAAAGCATTAATCACATTTCGCCGCTTGTGTTCGGGCCAATCTTTATCATTATTCAAAATTTTCAGGCCGGCATCTATCAGGTCAAAGTCACGCATTAGCCCAAACATTCGATCATAATACTCATCAAAGGATTTCCCTTGCTTCAGCATCACTGCATACAAGGCCCCGCAAATCGTTCCTCCAGAAACCGTCGACATGACTTTGACTTTATGCAGCAATGGTTTAGACTGGAAAGAAACCCGTTGCAGGTAATCAAAAGTACCTAAGTGGAAGGCGGCAGCCCGATAGCCACCACCAGATAATGCGATCGCTATACGTTCTAAAGGTTGGGTAGGGAAATTGGTCATATTTATTGATTTTGCGCTGCCAAATATCGGTAAAAAGCAAAGCTAATCCAAAATCAGCTTGACTTTCTCCTTTCATTATTTTACTTTTGGACTCGATTGCAGATACATCCTATTTTTTGCTCTACAACAACGTAACATAAGCATTTTCCTCCCGTATTATTAATTAGCAACCTTCAAATCTATTTCCAATTGCCCATATTGGGTCTGATAGTTCTTCATCAGTGACGCTTTTGACTTTCCCGAGTCTATATACTGATGGAAATGGATGCAGGCTTAGTTTGAAGATCAACTTTGGCAGATAGGCCCAAGTAGCTGTTTTCAAACTAGCTCTTATCACCACTCATACTGAGAAGTACACCCTCCTAATTGTTTTTATTTGTACGAATTGTGAACGTTTACCTCAGGTATCCTTCACAACTAAATTAATCCTTTGCAAATGACTAAAGCTTACACGATGCAAGGCACTGCGTTCCCAACCAACAGCAGTCGGCCTTTTTTCCAATCTATTCTATGCCTATTTTTCTTCGCGATGCTTTTACCTCAGGGAAAAAGTCAGCAGGAATTAGTCTGTGATGGCAACCTGCAAACTATTGATTTTTCTGGGACTTTCCAGGATTTTATCATTCCTAATGATCCTGCCGTAGATGAAATTGAATTTACCCTAAAAGGAGGAGATGGCGGTTTTGCACAATTGGGAACTTCCTCTTGTAAGTCAGATGGTGGAGAAGGGGCTACGGTCACGGCTCGGTTTAAGATTGGGGAAGAAGATGGCGCTATTCCGCGAGGCGCTACCCTTCGCTTTGTCGTGGGTAGAGCGGGTGAAAAAGGAACCGCGACGGGTGTACTATTCACTGGCTCCGCCTATGGCGGCGGCGGTGGGGGTACCGGTTTGTTGTATAAAATGCCAGAAGATCCCCTCTGGACCATTCTCGCTGTAGCAGGCGGTGGTGGAGGTGCTTATCAGGGTAGATTGGCTGGTTTTTGTGTCAATAATAAAGAAGGTTATGGGGGTAATACGACGGAAGCGGGGCTGGATGGAGATGGAGGTCTAAACCCTGGAGATGGCGGTACTTTTGGAGATGGCGGTCGAGCCGGTGGATTGGCAGGCCTTGAGTTATCTGGCGGCGGTGGCGGGTATTTGACGCGCGGTGGCGGAATTCGTTGCAGCGGCAGGGATGTAGGTCAAGGCGAGGCAGGATACCCGGAGGGTGGAGCCGGTGGCGGCAGTGATGGCTGCTTCAGCTTTGTGTTCCGAGATGGTGGCTATGGCTTTGGCGGTGGCGGTACAGGCAACAATGGCGGCGGTGGCGGCGGCGGCTACTCCGGTGGTGGCGGCGGTGGTTCTACCGGTGCGGGTGGCGGTGGCGGTAGCTACGTTAAAACAGGAAATATCGAAAGAAATATCATAGGTGGTGGAACAACTGGTGAAACCTTTGATGGTTTTGCTACTTATAACTGCCTGCGCAAGAGTGCTCCGGTGGCCGTTTGTATTCCCACGCCACTAAACGTAGCACTCGATGATACGGGAAATGCCCGAATCACTCTGAGTCAGATTGACGGCGGTACGATTGAGGCTTCTACCGGTGAAGTAGCTATCAGTTTTGGGCCTGCCAATTTTGATTGTGACGACATTGGTGAGAATGGGGTTACCTTGACCGTAACTGCAGATTCTGGCCTTGCAAGCACTTGTACGGCTACGGTTATTGTAGAAGATAATACAGCGCCCATAGCCAATTGTGAGTCTTTAAGTATCTTTTTGGATAAAGATGGACTGGCAACTATTACGCCAGAACAAATTGGCGGTAACTCTAGCGATGCTTGCGGTATTGCCGAAATGAATATCGACATAAACAGTTTTGATTGCAGCAGCTTGGGAGAGCAAACAGTCACTTTATCCCTAACCGATAATAATGGCAATACGAATAGCTGCTTTTCTACTTTGAAGATCAAAGATGAACTAGCTGCCACAATCAACTGCCCAGCCGACGAGGTGGTCAGTTGTGGCCAATCCATTGACACGGCAACCTTAGGGGAAGCTAGTGCCACGGATAATTGTAGCACTCCTCTGGTAGCCTATACGGATACGGATGAAGGAGAAACCGATCCCTGTGGAGAAAGTAGTACCCTATTGAGAACTTGGACGGCCAGTGTGGATGGTGCTGTCGTTAGTACCTGCGTCCAGCGAATTGAAATCCAGAAAGACAATACGCCCCCTAGCATGAGCTGCCCCAGCAACACGACGGAAGCTTGTAATACCAATGAATTACCCTCGATTTTACCTACGGTAACGGATAATTGCGATAGCGAGCCTCTATTGGATTATGCGGATGAAATCATGGGAGAAGAAGGGGACTTGGCTTATACGATCGAGCGATTATGGACGGCTACCGATGCTTGTGGGAATGTTTCCTCCTGTATACAAATGATAAACAAATCCGCTTCTATTCTAGCGGAAGAAGCCTTGGGTATGGACATGGATGGAGACGGCGAAGCTGATCCGCTCGTGATCGGTCGTTTAAACCGGAATGCCTTGATCATCACCCCTGATGCCGCGGCTTGTATCTTAGAATGGTTACCTAGTGCAGCCGGAAGTTCTCGCCCCCTACCGCGAGGAAATACTACGGCAACTGCTGCGGATTGCACACCAGGTCGCATCCCTATTAATGAGGAGGGTCGTCTGACCAATCCATTATTGGGACAAGCTATTCAGCTAGGTTTGACCTTGCGCTTGCAGCCTGAGATTGCGGATGTACCTTTGAGCACTTTGTCCTGCATGGGCGAAGTTTCTTCCATCGTGTACCAGGGTTTACCTCGACCTAATCCCACAGTAGGTGATCTATTCAAGCAGAGTAATTTGATTCTCGGCAATATTTATGCCCCACATTGGCAGCATTTTGAGAATGCCTTAAGCTGTATCAATAGCGTATATGGCCTCTGTAAACCAACAGAAGACGAGGTAGCCCCACTGCGTATTCAAACTACTCAGGCCCAGGCTATTCAAACGCCACTTGACATAGCGGTATTCCCGAATCCTGCCAAGCGTGAACTATATGTTCAATTCAATATCTTGCTGGAAAGACCAGCAGTAATGCAAGTTTACAATTTGCAGGGGCAGATTGTCTACAAGCAAAGCATCTTAGGGGAAGGAAGTATCCAGCAACGGATTGATCTCCCAACATTAGCCAGTGGACTGTATAAAGTGGCTGTGCAATTGGAAGATGGTCAGCGAATTGTTAAATCAGTGGTGGTCGAGCAGTAGATATCCGCTAGACTTCCCAGCAAGACTTCAGAAGTTTCCTAAGGCATGAGCCCGAAAACTTCTGAAGTCTTTGCTTTCAAGGAAGAAAACTACAGAAGTCTTTGCCGGGACTAAGATTTAAAAAGTATTTTTGCGAAAATACTACCCAAATGGAAGTCAGGATACACCAACTCATCATTCACGAACTGGACAAAGTAGCGGATGATACCGAAGCTAAGTTATTTCTTAGCAATGAAGTAGCCCCCCGAGATGAGCGGGCTCAGCTACTAGTACAAAAACTGCATGATACGTTCATCAGCAAAACAGATGTCCTACAGGGTTTCTTGAGTTCTCCAGAAGACGCCCTCTTTCCTGGTTATTTTCAACATTTACAAGAACAAGGCGTCAGCGAAGAAGCCTTCATCACTTTTTCCAAAGATACGATGGCTGCCTTACAGTTGTCTATCCAAGGAGTAGTAGGGGCGAAAGGGGGATACTTGGTCTATGCTGATTACGAGATTTTTGAAGCCCGGGCCTTGGGCATTTTCCTAGTGAGAGATACAGAAGGGGTGGTCTTTAATAAAAATGAAGACGGCACTACTTTCAACCTGAATACCACAACCTACCTTAATACCGATAAACTGGCTATGGCTTGCCGCATCCTCTTCAATAAAGCCAAACAGGGGACAGAACGCTGTGTGGAGCTGATCAAACATGCCAAAAGTCAGAAGGAAATCTCAGAATATTTCATCAACTGGATTGGACTAGAGCGACATGAAAGTAGCAAAGAATTGACCCATACTTTTCTGGAAATGGTGAGTCAACTCCCCTTGCCCGTCAATGAAGAATCTGGTGCTCCTATACAAGAAGGCGAATTTCGGGAAGCTGTGGTCAAATTTGCCATGAATAGCCCCGATAAAACCATCGATCTGAAAAAATTTGATGAGCGATTTTATGAAGGGGAGGCCAAGACAGAGACTTTCCTGCAAGAAAATGAATTATCTCTCGATCAGGAGTTTCGTTTTGACGGCAATCTGGTACGCAAATTCAATAGCTATCGCGCCTATGCAGAAGGGATTACGGTCAACTTTTCCCGTAACCACGTGCAAAGCAAGCAGGTCGAGATTGAGGGCGATTCGGTGGTGATTCGCTCGGCAGCCTTGGTCGAGAAGTTGTTGGCCATGATGGAAGGCGGGTATTAGCGAGGCAAGGGGTGCACCCGCTAGTCAAGGGGTGAGAGTCCTCCGCTAGTCAAGGGGTGAGTTACTTAGCCCTGTCTTACGCAACTCACCCCTTGACTCGCTTGGATCACCCCTTGCCTCGCTGTCGCCTTGGCATCCGCAAGCGCTTCACGCGCGGCTTGAAGAACTTCGTCTGCTCCGAGGCGATATAGAGGTATTTGTCATCAACAAAATCCAGGGATTCATATTGGAGGGCGAGTAAGCAAGAGGCTTTCTTTCTTGATGGCTTAGCCCGCAGAAAGTAACCCGCCGGATAATCTTCGAAGAAGTAGACACTGGCCTTTGAAACGGGCCAAAAACCAAGTACCACTTTATAGTAATACGCTAAGAGCGCAACCCGTCCTGTAGTTGGGTCGATAGCGGCTGCCGTAACAGCCCTTTTTTTCAAAACTATACTATCACGTAGTTCAGCCATTTGATTTCTTCCTTGTTGGCTTAAGACATAATGTTTGGTGAGATAGTTACTCTTTGGCAACTTACTCTTACTAAACAAATGCAGACTATCCTGGTGCCAAAAGAAGCCTTCAACGTCAAAACTACTGGTAGCAGAAGTGCCATTAAAATGGGACTGATCCGGATAGCTGAAAGCCATCGAATCTAAATTCCCAGACGCAGGTTCATAAGTATAGATTTTCAAATCCTGCCGAAGGCTTCTGTTGTTACCAAAGTCACCGATATAGAGTCGGCCTTTATCATCTCCAGTTAAATCTTCCCAATCCACATTTCGAATGGGAAGGCGGATTTTCGCTTTGATCTCCCCTACCCCATTGGTCAGATACAGGGTGGGGCTATCACCACTATCATTAAGCCACCAAAGGCTATCTGGCGCCGCATAATGCAAGCCAGAAACTTCCTTGAGCACATCTGGTAAGCGAAATTGCTTTTTAGGCCGGTTCTGCGCAGCAAGAAAAATAGCGTTTGTGAGCAGAGCTAGTAACACAAAACAACTAAGGGTATTCTTTTTCAAACACATAAACATTAATGATTTAAGGTATATAAAACCAGCCTCGCTACATCACTATAACATTAAACAAAAACAACATATTTACAAAATAAGCAGTTTGTCCATTTTTCATCATCATAGTGATGTCCAACAAGTATTATTTCGTAATATTGCATACCTATTCCCACAATAACCTTCGCAAATCGACTCTTTAATCACTAATACTGATATACTCGGTCGATTCTATTCCCTTCCCTTAATGCTGACAGATTTTACGATGAGAAAATAACAACATGCTTATGATGTTTTAGCCTAATATTTTCCGCATTTCAGAAATTCTTCGGCCCACAAAGAGGATCTCTTTGTTTGGAAGCCACCTAATGCCAAGGCTGAATCGACGCTATACTATGAGAAACGACTTTATGTCGGCGAAAAATCCCGAGAGCAATTGCTCTTTTTATGAACGCACTAACACACATACTATGACAACAGTAACAAAAAAATTCCACACTGCTATAATATGTAGGTGGATTATCCTTTCTTCGGTTCTACTTATAACTACACCGCTATCCATCCTCCATGCAGCTACCTATACTGTCATCAGTAGCGCCAATTGGAGTGCATTTCCCACCACACCAACTACTTCCGATAACATTGTTGTTAGAAATGGTGCCACACTTACGGTTGATGTCAGTGATGCCGTTTGCGCCAGTATACAATTAGGCAGAGATGGTATGGGGGCTGGCTTTGCCGGTACGGGCACCCTTGTTTTTAATGCCAGTAGTCAACTTACGGTAAGTGGCACGGTCACCATCGGTGCGCCGACCGCCAATAATAGATCAGGTACGATTACCATGACGGCGGGTGGTTCGCTGATTTGCGATGAACTAGTGCTCAGTGCTGGTGGTAATAGTGTCGTTAATTCCATTAGCCAAGGAACAGACTCAAGTATCAGTGTAACAGGAAGTGCTACTTTGAATCAGCCTGCACAAAATACAACCATCTATAACTGGAATGTCAATGAAGGGACAGCAACCGTTGGTGGCTTATTGACCTTTGCAGGAAACAGTGCTATGACTAGCCGCATCATGCAAATCAATATCACAACCGGTACCTTAAATGCCAATGGAGGAATTAGTTTTGATGTAGTGGGGAATGCTTTTACCAAGCGCATTGAATTTTCAGGTATCGGAGGTACCTTGAATGTCGGTGGAGCAGGCATGCTTAATAGTGATAATGCTGCCTTTGCAGCGAGTATCAGTACCGTCAACTATAATGCGGCAGGCGCGCAAACCATTGCCCCTTTTGCCTATCATAACATCACGCTGTCTGGCTCGGGTGATAAGACTTTCACCACGGGAACTACGCTAGATGGTACCCTATCGATGCAAGGAACAGCTGCATTAGTAGGAACGGCTCCTAGCTTTATGGGGGCAGCCTCTGTGTTGGAATATGCCGGATCAGCCCTTCAATTTACCACTGACCTGGATTTTCCTAGCACCAATGGCCCTTCCAGTTTGACCATTAATAATATGAATGGGGTTGAATTGCATGATGCCCGTTCCATCGATATCACGCTCACCCTTACCGCTGGTCATTTGACAACGACTGTTCTTAAGTTACTAACGCTATCCTCCACAGCAACAGTAAGTGGTGCTTCAAAAGATTCCTTTATTGATGGGCCTTTAGCAAAAGTTGGGAATAGTGCCTTTGAGTTTCCCACCGGAGACATGGGTATTTATGCCCCTATCGCCATTAGTGCTCCATCAGTGGCTACAGATGTCTTCACGGCGCAATACATTCGATCTACACCAACCGATGTAGGGGATATAAAGGCTGGAAGTGGTATTGATCATGTGAGTACCATCGAACACTGGGAGCTGGATAGGACTGGGAGTTCCGATGTGACAGTGACTCTCAGCTGGAGGGCAAACAGTGATGTGACCGATCCTCCCTCGATTGTAGTGGCCCGCTATGATGGTGATGAATGGGACAATGAAGGCAATGACGGTACAACCGGAAATGCCGCAGGTGGTACCGTGACTTCCGATATGGTGACTTCTTTTAGTCCTTTCACACTAGCCTCTACCTTAGGCGGGCCCTTTAATCCGCTCCCGGTGGAGCTTCTTTCCTTCACCGCTAAAAAGAGGAGCAAGGGCGTACTGCTGGAATGGGAAACTGCAACAGAGACTAATAATGCCTTTTTCCAAGTTGAAAGAAGTCTCAACGGTAAAGCATTTGATGCGATCAGTAAAGTGGAGGGCGTAGGCAACTCTGACATCACCCAGTCGTATCAGTGGCTAGATGAGAACCCACGCTCCGGCATCAACTATTACCGCCTGAAACAGGTCGACTTTGATGGCGCCTTTGAATATCATCCGATTGTGTCTGTGGATATGGGCCCTATTAAGGAAGCTAGCTTACAGCTTTTCCCGAATCCATCGATTGATAAGGTCAATATCCTTCTTCCTTCTAGCGTGGAGGGCGAGGCTGATATCTTGCTTTATAATGCTGTAGGGCAACTGGTGAAGACGACGTCTATCGATTTAGTCCAAGGGAATAATAATACGGAGTTGGATATACGAAAGCTACCTAAGGGTAGGTATACAATGCTTGTACATTACGGCGGCCAACGCTTAACGCAAGCGCCTTTGATAATTCAGCAATAGGGCTTGGCGTAAGGATTGAGGAGGTGGAGGCTTGGCCAGGGCTTTTGATCTTGATTTGGCTGGGGGTTGTGACAGCAGGAGCTGTCGGATGCGAAGGTGGGACAGGTTCCGGTCAGGAGACCGGGAACCAACGGCTCCAGCAACTGGGGCAAGTTCTGGTCGAGAGACCGGGAACCAAGGGGTGATCTTCGTGCCAATTCAGTTGCTGAATTGGCACGATTTTTCTAATGGGGAAGGTGCTATTAAGTAAAGCTACACCTAAATCTTAGTCCTGTGTCCAAAAAAAGCAGTAGTGCTTTTTTCGCATAACAATAATTGTCCATTTAAAGAAATGTTCGTAACATTACAATCTATTCCACCGCTATAACACCTAAAACAGTAGTCATTTTCCGCCTACTGAAAAATTCCCCATTGTAAGAAAACAAACCCCTCTCCCCTTCCCCGACTATTTTTGATTCTATAAAGTCAACCTTATAGCTTATGATGTAATACCTAAATTTTTGTTAAAGCTGCCTTTTCTAGATGCTATCAGTCTGTAAATAGCCGGCAAAAACGATACTATGAGTACACTTGCCTCGGTTTTACCCGCTCCTCATCTTTAGTGGCCAGCTTTCCGATTAATACCTATTTCATAAAACAAACTTTGTTATTGGAGCAAGCCAGTAACCTATTTTTCTTAACCCACAAGAACAACTCTATGACAGTATTAATGACAAAACGCTTAATTGGATTTGGGCTCAAATCATTATTTTTATCTCTATTACTTCTACCTAACTTATCTACGCTAAAGGCAGCGATTTATATCGTAAACACTGATTCAGATTGGAGCACTGCTACCGCTTTTACCGCAACACCAACAGCGGCAGATGATATTATAGTCACTGCCGGTGCTACCTTAACAATAGATGTCGCTGATGCAGTTTGCGCAAGTATGCAAATAGGCATTAGTGGAAATGGAACTGCCGGAACCATAAGTTTTAACGCAGGTAGCCAACTAACGGTAAGTGGGCTTATAAGCCTTGGAGGAACTGTAAATAATAATAATACAGGGACAATTACGATGACGGCTGGTGGAACACTGGTTTGTGGTAGTCTGACCTATAACTTAGGATTAAATAACACAGCTAATGTGATCAACCAAGGGGCAGGTTCAAGTATCACAGTCAATGGCATGGTTCTTCTAAATCAACCTGGGAGTAATAACGAAACCTATACTTGGAATGTCGGCGGAGGTACGGCTACAGTAAGTGGCCTGATTAATTTTATAGGGACTAGTTCTATGAATAGAATTGCACAAATCGTCATCGGCGCTGGTACAATGAATGCAAACGGGGGTATTTCTTTTGTAGGAGTAACAGCAGCTAATCAGGTAATAAATATTGGTACGGGCACACTTAATATAGGTGGTTCGGGGATTGCTACTAGCACGGCAGGAACACTGACTACTACAGCAGGAACGGTCGATTATAATGAATCGGTAGTCGCTCAAATTGTGGGAGCTTATAGCTACAACAACCTAATCTTATCTGGAGCCTTGAACAAAACCATCACCGGCGCTACCGTCACCGGTACACTATCCCTCCAAGGCACCGCCACTGCTATGGGAACATCTCCTACCTACGCGGCTGGCGCCACCCTTGAATATGCAGGCTCCGCCGCCCAAACTACCAGTAATGTTGAATTTAATAGCGCAGGTGTTCCAACTAACCTTACACTCAATAATGCCAATGGCGTCACCTTACATGCTGCACGCTCCATCTCTGGCACACTTAGTCTTACGGCTGGTAATCTGATAACTACAGCTGCCAATTTACTTACCCTTGGTTCGGCGGCGGTGGTTGTTGGCGGATCGAAGGATTCTTTTATCGATGGTCCCATCGCGAAGGAAGGCAACAATGTATTTCTTTTCCCAACTGGGAATTTGGGTATCTATGCTCCCATTGGTATTTCGCCTCCCAGCCTGATAACAGATGTATTCCAAGCAGAATATATCAGGGCTACCCCCCCCCGACAGACTCGACATCGTTACTGGAGATGGGATTGACCATATTAGTAGTTTAGAATATTGGAATTTAAATCGAACCACTGGAGCATCTAGTGTGACAGTTGGCTTAAGTTGGCGTGCGAGTAGTAATGTGACCGATCCAAGTTCAATAGTTGTAGCCCGTTACAATGGTGATGAATGGGAAAATGAAGGACAAAGCGCTACTACAGGAACAGCAGCGCTAGGAGGACTTACTTCTAACTTAGTTTCCGACTTCAGTCCTTTCACCTTAGCTTCTACTTCATGTGGCGCCTCCAACCCCCTCCCCGTCGAACTCCTCTCCTTCACCGCTCAAAAGAAAAGCAAGGGCGTACTCTTGGAATGGGAAACGGCCACAGAGGTCAACAATGCCTTTTTCCAAATCGAAAGAAGTCGCAATGGGAAAGAATTTGATGCGATCAGTAAAGTGGAGGGCATCGGCAACTCTGACATTACCCAGTCGTATCAGTTGCTAGATGAAAACCCAGGCTCCGGCATCAATTACTACCGCCTGAAGCAGGTCGATTTTGATGGTGCCTTTGAATACCATCCGATTGT
>Ga0070726_10000809_pt1 | contig 35404 bp, 30 predicted proteins | sample tdAd471_FD_67275 | JGI IMG/M metagenome (GOLD analysis project Ga0070726, IMG submission 67275) | Marine sediment microbial communities from the Atlantic coast under amendment with organic carbon and nitrate - tdAd47.1 | ecosystem: Environmental > Aquatic > Marine > Coastal > Sediment | place...
TAGCAAAATCAGGCGCTAGCTTGTCATCCAACCAATAATAATAACTGAACCAATAGTCCGCCTTGGCCATGACCACCAAGTCACCTGTTCGGTGATGATCAATATGATGTTTCTTTTTTCCCTCTTCACCCAAGACCAAAGCAATCTCTGGATAAGCGGATAAAAGTGATTTCACTTCCTCTAATTTATCCTTGTCATTGATGTAGATATGTGCTATTTGATGGTCAGCTAGGGCAAATGCCTCACTCGCGCCAGCATCCAAAAGCTCTTTTCCATTTTCGACGCGCACTTTGATATATCCTTTCTCCCTTAATACCCGATTGATAGAGAAGGCCTTCTTAACCGGATTGATCCCATATTCAGAAATCAGGATGGGTTCGACACCTTTCTTTTCATAAAACTGGATCAATGTTTTCAACACATGATCTAGTTCTCTCAAGTCCTTCTCAATTTCCGGTGCACCAGCCGGTCGTTTTTGTAATACATAGTCCATATGAGGCAGATAAACCAATTGCAAAGTAGGTTCATGCCAATCATGCACTAGCATCGTTGCTTTAGCGATCCAATCCGTCGATTTAATAGAAGTATTAGGGCCCCAAAAGGAGAATAGCGGAAATTGACCTAATTCTTCTTGTAGGCGATCCCTCAAGTCGGGAGGATAGGAATAGCAATCCGGTATTTTTTGTCCGTCCGCTCTATATTGAGGTCTTGGCGTCACATTGAAGTCTGCATTCGAGTACATATTATACCACCAAAACATATTGGAACAGGTAAAAGCGGGATTTTTCTCCTTCGCTATATCCCATATCTTAGGCGCCTCTACTAGGTGATTGGATTGTCGCCAGAGCTTTACTTCACATTCGTCCTTGAAGTACCAACCATTCGCCACAATACCATGTTCGCTCGGCCATCGCCCCGTCAAATAGGTCGATTGTGCCGCACAAGTCACGGCAGGTAAGACGGGCTTGATCAAAGACAACTTCTTCTCTTCAATCCATTTTGTGATGAACAAATCCTTATTCGATAATAGAGAGCTAGATAGTCCAACAACGTTGATAAGTGCGACCTGCTGCATGATGGCTTGTATTCTAAAGTTGTGCTTTAATCCACGACAACTCTCTAACGATAGACTGTTGTAAATCGGCTTGTAAAGCGGTAGGCAAAACGCCCCAAGTATAAGTTTCTACCTCAAGGTGAGTGCTATACGGATTTTCTTTCCACAAGGACAAGGCAGCTTCAATCGCATCTTGTGTAGACGAGAGATAACCATAATTCGCTAGAAATACAGGAACATGAAAATGTGTCCGAAGTTCTGCAAAGTCCGGATCATTCATTCCCTCCATCCCCTCTTTCAGGTCGGGGAATTTCCGCAGATTTCCATCCTGCAGCCGTAAAACGGCTTGGTGTAAATAGGTCGGTTCATCAAATTCCTTGAGTGCCTGTTGCTGCTGTTCAATAGAAACAGTCTTTGATCGTTTGCACTTCAAAGCTGCGCTAATTTGAATTTTACCAACCTGAATTCCGTGTGCATGTAGTTGATTGATCGTATCCTTAGGCTCTTCAAATGCCAAGGCAAAATGGCATACATCGTAGCAAATTTGCAAGTATCGCAAAACATACTCCTTTGCTTTCTCTACTGAGCAATTCAGCGCTTCGGCCAATTGAGTAGCACCTACCGATAGGAGGTAGTCCTGGTAAAAGGCAAGGACTTCTGCTGTGTTTTCCAATAAACCATCGGGCTCGGGCTCTATATCGATATGAATAAGTGTACCCTTTTCTTGTTCGATTTGCTGTAGATAAGCTGCAATCTGGATGTAATGCTGGGTACAACTCAGTTTTGCCTGGTGCGTTGCGGCTTCATCTTGATGCCAAAACTTATAGGATAAAGGAGAGGTTGAAATTCCGCCAGCAAGTCCAGTAGGAAGCAATTCGCTTAAGATATCAATCAGGTTTTTTGTATACTGGAATCGCTCAGGGGTGGTCCAATCCGGATAATGTACTTTATCCTTTATCACTACATCATGGAAATCTCCAAAAGGGAAGCCATTCATTGTAAAGACGTAGCAATTTTCTTTTTCCAACCATTGCTTAAAATCTTGTAAGGCATTCCCTTCCAATAACTCTTTAGCAGCAGTATCAGAAAGTCGAAGGCCAATACCGAATTGTTCTATCGGTGCGAGATCTCGCTTAATAGCCAAGGCATAAGTTTCCAAGCTCTTGAATACCGCCTCCCAATTTTCGCCTGGGTGAATATTGGTACAGTAGGTCAGATGCGATTGATGGATAGTCTTCATGAAGCTTGTAGGTTTATGCGGGTGTAGGTGCTAATGTATTCAATAGCCTTTATCATTTTCTGATGATCGATGACATGTACCTCTATTCCTTTACCCAATTCTTCTAGTAGCATGATGGTGAGTTTCCCTCCCAAATGCTCCCGAAATTCATCCAATCCAATGAGTATTTGTTCATCCAATCGCTCATCATATAAGGGCAAACCTAGGCCATTAATACAATCGAGTATGGTTTGCAGCGCACTTTCTTCCAACAACCCAATCAAGTATGAATACGTAGCATCCAATGCAATGCCAATGGCTACTGCTTCTCCATGCCGAATCTCAAAATTTGAGCGCTGTTCTAGTTTATGAGCCGCCCAATGTCCAAAGTCGAGTGGCCGAGAAGAACCTTGTTCAAAAGGGTCTCCAGTAGTGGCAATATGCTCCATATGCATTTCGGCACAGCGATATATCAGGTGATTCATCGTAGATAAATCTCGTTCTTTCAAGGCCGACACATTCTCACAAATCCACGTGAAGAAGCTTCGATCCTTGATGAGCGCTACCTTTATCGCTTCAGAAATACCTGATCGCCAATCCCTATCCGAAAGGGTCGATAAGAAGATAGTATCATTCAGTATAGCATGAGGAACAGCGAAACTGCCAATGAAATTCTTCTTCCCTCGGTGGTTGATACCATTCTTCACTCCTACCCCAGAATCATCTTGCGATAATACGGTAGTAGGCACCCTAATATGCCTTACCCCTCGATGTGATATAGCTGCGGCAAAACCTACGGCATCCAAAACAGCTCCACCGCCAATAGCGATGATAAAAGAATGTCGATCAATTCCGTGTTGATCAACAGCATCTACAATCGTAGTTATATATTCAAAAGTATTTTTTGCTGTTTCTCCACCCGCAATCTGCAAAACCTCTCCGCATAAGGTGGCGGTATCCGCATAGTGCTGAAAATAGGTTGCAATTTCAGTGGCCAAACCAGGATGGGCCAGTGCTACACCATCATCTACAACAACCATCACCTTGGTGGCTTGTGCTTCCTCCGTTCGCAGCACATCCGCCAGCAAACGATTCTCTTTATTAAAAATATGGTGGCTGAAATACAAACTATAGTCGTATTTCACTTCAAACTTCTTTTGTATTCTATCCTGTATTTTTATCATGTCTATCAAAATAAAGTGTGTATGGCGCTCTGGTAAGAACCGCCTAGGTTACCGCAAATTTTTTAGCTAGAAAAATAGATAAAGGTAATAAGGCTAATACCACCACGGCCATAGGGATTGATCCAAAGCCGGCCGTAAATGAAGCATCCAATGGTATGATGGAGAGAACCGCGGCTTTTACAGCCATTTTTATATTAGCCGGCGTGTTATTGCTAATCGCTCGATATTTGTAAACCAGATTCGCACCATACCACAGCAACAAAAATATCCCCGCACTTTGCATCGACAAATCTAAGCGGTCTTGCATCAGAAAAAACGCCGCTACAACCGATAGGTCCAATAACATCGCTATCCCAATGGAGGTCTTATTGTGTCCACTACTTTCTTTCTGCGCCGTCAAGGTAATGGCTGCTACAAATAAAATGGGAATCAGGCTGATCCAATATACTTCTCCCAAAGCAGAAGGCAGAATGCTTACCCCTAGCATTAAATTGGCTCCTCTGCACATTCCCATATTGACTGGGCCTAGCACGCTGTTGTGCTTGCTCCATTTATCGTATACCAAAGCCAAACACATGATCAAAAGAGCTATTAATCCACTGGTCACAGATGAAGCAAAAGCAGCTAGTAAGGCGACTCCAAACAATGTCAGCCCGATTATACTGGCTTGCTGTATACTCAAGCGCTGGCTAGGCAAAATCCGTTCTGGCCGATTTATTTTGTCCTGCTCAAAATCAAAAACATCATTAAATACGATTCCTCCGCCATACAAGCCGATGGTCGAAAGGATTAATAAGAGCATATCAGACTGATATACGGGAGGGGAGAAAAGCCCTGCAATAGCAAACCCGGCCATAACATCTGCCATGGATGTGACGATATTGGCCGGTCGAATAAGTGTTAGAACTGCACGCCAATCCATTCAATTAGTTTTCTACAATATTCGAAAAAGTAATCTTTTCCGGATTTTGGCCCCGCAAAACACTATTCCCTTCGTGTTGATCTAGTTGGTCGACATTTAATTCAGCCTTCCAATCTTCTTCATTAAATTGTCCACTCTTTCCATAAATAGTCAAAGCATTTTGATAACAGGTGAGATGAACATCTTCCTTGGATACGCCTTTTTCCAACATCAGAGAGGCTGTTTTAGGAACCGATAAGGGATCACTAACGCCCCAATCTGCCGAGCTATCTACAATGATTCGCTCAGAACCATACTTTTTCACCACTTCAACCATTCGTTCACTCCCCATCTTCGTTTTGGGGTAAATCGTAAAAGCAGCCCAAAACCCCTTGTCTAAAACCGCCTGAACGGTCTCCTCATTATTGTGATCAATCACTACATTTTCGGGCAGTAATCCATGCTCTAGGATTACATCCATGCTTTTCAAGGTACCGTTCTTCTTGTCTCGGTGAGGGGTGTGTACCATCACCGGAAGATCGTATTCTTTGGCTAGTTCTAGTTGTAATCGGAAATATTTATCTTCGGCAGCCGATTGATCATCATAGCCAATTTCGCCAACGGCAACTACTCCTTTCTTCAACAAAAACTGAGGCAATAAATCCATGACTTCTTCGGCCAATGCTTCATTATTAGCCTCTTTCGAATTGAGCCCTATTGTACAGTAATGTTTTATTCCAAATTGAGAAGCCCTGAACCTCTCCCATCCTATTAAGGAACTAAAATAATCTTTAAATGTCCCCGCATTTGTTCTGGGCTGTCCCGTCCAAAATGCAGGCTCTATCACGGCTACAATACCGTGCTTCCGCATATTTTGATAATCATCTGTGGTTCTAGAAACCATATGAATGTGTGGATCAATAAAGTGCATATCTATTATTTTTATGGATTCTTCAATAAGTGTTTGTACGATTATTAAGCCTCGGTAGAAAGGCCAACTTCATCCCAGAAGGAAGGATCATTTTCTTTATTTTCTGATAATACAGCAAAGACCCGTTCTTCCACCTCGCTTTTATCTCTTTGCTCAAAATCTTGCATCAATTTTTCGGTCTGATAGCCTTGTATCAGTCGCCATATCTCTGGCGTAACTTGTCGATGTGCCGACCAACGCTCATAAATGAAATCTGTGGCAATTCCTGCCAAGGCTTCATTCTTGTGCTCATCTAGTTGATAGATTTTATACAATGGCCGCTCTGTAAAGATATTTTTTAGAATGAGCTGATTCCAGGAATGTTCAGATAAGTATTGAGCAGGAAATGGATTATTGGCGGATAGCGCATCTATGACATGATTCATGTTGGTCCGAATGCCCTCTTCGAAGCGTTTAATAAAAGCTTCCGCATTACGCAAGAAATAGAGGCTTTTATAGAGTATTGCTGATTCTTCCATTTCTGCTATATCAAACGCGCCCTCAATAATTTCCTTATCGGCGGGAGGTATAGCCAACAGCAGGATGGTACTCGCAATCGCTTTTTTGGTCCATTGCGTACGTTCAAAGGTTGGATAAACGGTATTCAAATGATCCAGTTCTTCTGCTGTCCAACCTAAAACTCCAGCACTAATTTTTCGATCTACCAAACTCAAGAGTAATGGAAACGACTTACTTTTAGCTTCCAATTTCGCCAAAGCGGATGCTAGCCATTCCGCTTCATTCCCTTCAAATTTGTTCAAAAATACATTTTCTGTTAAAGTGGTATGTCCTGTTTTGTTGTTATCTAGCATTTGTGAAAATTTGATAATAAATAGCACTTGAAATACATGCCCCCCTTTAATGATGTCATTCTTGTACAAACCAACCCATTACTATAGTGGCGTAAAGAATGCTATCTGGGCTTTATTTGTTCTACTTTTTTAGCCTTCTAATTGTTTCGATTAGTAGCGTTTGGCAAGACAGGTAAATTATTTAGCTACCCTTGGAGCGCAACTAAATTCATCGCATATGGATCGTATTGCCTCTAATTATTCTAGCAATAGTTGATGTGAATTGCATGATTATACAAGGACTCAAAAATACCTAATATTTCCTATTAAAAAAAGTAAAATCTTTGTCAAGAAAGAAGCTTATTAGGCGTGCTATATCAGCAACAACTAGCTACTCTTCTCACAGCAAAAGAGAGAGTTGCCAAGTGTAGACTAGAGTACCTAGTACCGTGGAACATAAGCCCTTTAAAAGTCTTAGCGTTTTCTATACACCAATTTGCCACTATCAAAATAGGGAATACTAATTTGGAACAGCTGTTTGCCATATTTCAGTTCAAGATCAACTTTCTCATCACTTTCAGCAATTACTTGGGCTGCAATCGGACCAGATCGACCTTCAGATACCTGGATAAGCCAGACCATGGTTTTATTCGTATTGATCGCTGTTTTGTAAGCAGTAACCGTATTTTCTTCAAACACATTGTAACTAGGACTATACCATCCCTGGAGGTTAGGCTCTCTTCCTCTAATCTGTTGTAAGTCGAAGTCTTTCTGCCCCACTGGATGAAGGCGTAATTTAGCTTTTCCTCGTTTGGCTTGGATTCCCCCTTTGACTTGTTTTACCTTACACTCCGGATGCCAATGCCAAAATGTTTCAATTTCTCTGGGTCTATCTGTGATGACTCGATCAACGACAATCCAAAATTTTCCTCGTAAGTAAAACAAGGATCGTTGATGTTTAGCGGCACCCTCTAGGTCCATAAAATCTTCGAAAGAACTCGTTGCAAAATCGTATTCAGCAGTAATTTTATAATTATCTTCACTAAGTGGCTCCATAACAGACTTAGGGCCAGCTCCTTGTCCTTTTCCGTCAATAGCAACCGTGTTATGAGCGGTGCTGCCTTTGGCGTAGGATCTAAATTTTTTCGCTACTTCTCCTGAATAAGCAAACCGACCAGAGTCGACTAAAAAATCGTAGCCCAATGCAGAGATAGAAAGATGTAATTTATCATTATGTTGATGACCAATTCCCCAAGGCCCTACATCAAAGAAAGACCAATGGGCTTCCTGATCATAACCACTACGTGAAATCAATTGACCGGCCCAAGGATAAAAAAAAGAGGTCGATACAGGTTCGGTTCCTTGCTGACCATTTGTTGCAATGTATTCCCAATCTGCCCGTTTAAAAAGCTCAGCGCCCTTTAAAATTTTCTCCCGATTATACATTAAATCACCGTCATTGTTGAGTGGAATATGTCCATTAGGACGAGTTGACTTTGCAGTATAATCGTACATACTTTCCAAGGTTTCGAGAAAAGAATCAGGCACCGTTTTATTAACTAAATCGCATTTGTTTTTGAATTCTTCAAAATTCCTTAAGGCCACGTAATGGTAATGGGCGGTCAATTCTTTTTGGACACCATCGGGGTACACTTGTTCGGTCATACTTTTTGTCAAGGTTGCTGCAGCGTAAGATAACCACTCCTCAGATTTTTTATATTCTGGAAAATTTATTGCTACTGAAGTTAAACCCGTCATTTCCATGGTCAACCAATTTCCTGCTGCATGATATTTGCGGTTATAATCTGCATGATCCGGCAGACTACTCAATATCAGCAGCTTCGTAGCAGCTGATAAGTATTTGCTATTAATCAAACCATAAAAGACGCTGGGCCAAATTTTAGCCCTAAAGGAAACCTCCAAGCCCCTCCAGATTGAACCAGTAGTTTTCTTCTCCGGATAAGGTTGGCTTTTTAGAATAAAATCCCTTAAAAACAAATCAATATAAATGGCATATTTAGGATTTCCCGTTTTGAAATATGTGCTTAAAACACGGCCTATTTGTTGATGACGATTGGAGAGCCAAGCCCATTCTCGGTCATTATAGGGCCCCTTATAATACCAGTCTCTATGGCCATCTTCACCATAAGGAACCTTTGCTTTGACTTCCTGGATCGTAAAAACATCTTCTAAAATCGTATCCGAAGCAGCTTCCGTTTGATTTGACCGAGGAGGCTGCTCTTTTCTTAAATGGTTAGCATACCCATTCGTTTCATAATAATTTAGCAGGTAATCACAAGCTTCTACTATTTCTCCAGCCTCGAAAGACTGCTTTACTTTTTCTAAACCAGGATAATCAAGGTTGATTTCATCAAGCAGATTGAGCAGTAATGCTTCATGATTCTCATACAAGTCCTCAACGGTTACGAGGTCTGGCCAAGCCTTTTGCCCAATCAGGGTATTCATACTAAAAATGACAAGCGAAAACGTGACGATTCTTTTTAAAAACGAGGTCATGATTATGGGTTGTTGGTTTTTACGAATATGCTTAAAAATAGCTATTTCTACTTCAGAAAGAGAAGACATACTCCTATTTAGCAATGAAAGGGCCATACTACTAGACATTTTACTTAGAGAATTGAAAGCTTAAACCAAGAATAGGACGCAAAACGGCTCAACAGTGAAGCCCCACCTCTCCTTCACCACTTCACCCGCTTCACCACTTCACCACTTCACCACTTCACCACTTCACTGTCACCACTCCTCCCATCCCCTCACCCAATCCTACCAGGCTCTAATACCCATTTGACCCTAAATAAGATTTAAGCTAACTTGGAAGAGTAGAAAGTGATTCGCGCTAATTTATTTAAAACCGCGCTGACTAAACTTCCGAGATATGAAAACTAAAACACCTTTTGCTCAGCATTTAATAGCACAATTGAAGTCCCTGTTCTTTATTGGCCTATTCTTGGGTATTGCCATCAATAGCCTCACGGCCCAACAGCTTACTGATCTTGAAGTACCCATGCAAGAAGGCGATGTATTCTATATGGATTACCAAGTAGCTAGTATTTATGGATATCGGGGCCAAAATTTTGCACCAGCTGGCCCAGGTCCTGACACCCAATCTACAGTACGGCAATTAATTCGATTAGAGGTAATACAAGAACTGCCTGAAGATGAGTACCTCGTAGAAGTTTCTTATGATGAGAGTGCATATTGGTCTAGATTCGGTGATAGTTATAACGTCTTTGAAAGTAAATACCCGAACCCTTTCTCAGATATCAAAAAATCTACTATCTATAAAGGATCCGGTTTTGGAAACTATGCGAGATTTGTTACCAGTAGAATGTCCTCAGAGCGGCCCTTGTCATATAGAAAATTCTCCCATTTAAAAGTCAATAGAAACCTTATTGTTAAAGCATTCTATACCTCAAAAGAAAAAGCCTTGGCAGGTGAGGAACATAAACCTATTGCTCCCACTCATCTATGGTTTGACTTTGATAAATTAGGGATTTTCTATATTGAAAAGCAAAAGCAGTATCCCGATTTCTTTCAACCGATGTGGGAGAATCAAATTCCCATAAAAGAACAAACCAACACTTATCATGAAAAATATACCGCTCCTTTCATTGACCATTTTGAGATAGATAAAACCTCAAACTGGGTACATTATGCCCAATTCACCAATACTTCTACAAAAAGGTTTAACCTCAAGACCTTAACTACCATCAAGGGTTGGAAAGGTAGTCCAAAAAGGAAAACCATCGTCGAAGGTTATTTACAAAATGTTGATAAAAAGCTAATTAGGAAAGAGAATTTAACCCATAATGTCCCTTACTTTTTTGACAAAGTAAGAGAAAACATAACCTTAAATGAAGATGGCTATTTCCGCTGGGAAGGTACTATTGATCAAGCAGTTTACTTTAGCCTAAGGGATTTCAATGGGGAGGAGTTTCAAAAAATTTACTGCTATGTTCAGCCCGGTGATTCGCTATACCTCCAGGGAGATTTTAAACGCTTAGATAAAACATTGACCTTTGGAGGTAAAAACAAAGCAGCTAATGCCTACTTGAATAAGAATGAGAGACTACCCCTGGCAGGGCTAACAGAATGGTTTGGCGCTATCACTGTAGGCATAGAAAACTGGGAACATGAAAAAATAAACCAACTAGTATTTGCCCAACGAAAGCACCACCTTGAACGGCTCAAAATGGCAAAAGAAAAACTCGACCCTATTTTTTATACAGATGAATTTTGGCGGTTGCAATATGGAATTAGTCGTTTTATACGCTTGAGCAAGCTAGAAAAAACCAAAGTTAAGAGAACGCAGTTTTTACCCATTATGAACTATGAGGCCGTTCATCTACCCTCCTATTGGTCCTACCTCGACTACTCCTTAAAAACTATTGTCAACCAAAACAGCTTCAATTCCTTAACACAAAATGTAATGGGAACCCATGAACGCTACAATAATGCCAAATCTTTTCTGGCCGGTTTCCCACAGTATATTGTCATGTACCATGCCCTATGGGAAGCTATACACTTCCGAAAAACACCTCCAAGCCAGTTAAATTTCATGGTGATGGAATTCCTGGAATACTGCCAAGATGAAAAAATGAAGCAATCCATCCAGCAGGCCTATGATCGACTACTAGCGATAGAACCGGGAAAATACTTTCTCAATTTCCAGCTGCTGGATACCTTGGGAAATCAAACTGAAATGAAAGATTTGATCGGCAAAAAGGTGGTCCTAGAACCTGTTTTTAGCTTTTCTCATCGTTTTAAAGCAAAGGATTATGAGAAATGGAAGGCCGACTATCCGGATATTCATTTTGTGCAACTAGCCCTATTTGATCTACCAGAAAATTTCACTGCGTTTAAAGCAGAAAAAATGCTTTTAGATCCTCCACCTAAAGTCAACTACCTTTTTCCCTCCTCTCCAGCTGAAACACGTAAAATGTATGCCTACTTAGGCTTGGATAGTCTTCATTTGTATAGTAGATACCCTAAAGTGTTTTTACTCGATGAAAAAGGAAAAATCATTAGTCAAAATTCTTGGAAATTTGAAGATAACTTGACTGCTTTTGCTGCACTCCCTTCTGCTGTTACGCCCTTCTGGAAAAACCCCATCTGGAAAATAGCCATTCCTTTAAGTCTATTTATTGGGCTTATGACTTGGCTGAGCATGGGGCTCCTCAACCAACTCAAGCGAAAGCGATTGGAACGACGTCGCCAAATGGTCGAAATGGAACTCAATTCCATTCGCTCACAACTGAATCCGCATTTCGTGTACAATACCATGAGCTCTATCCAAAACCTTATTCTCTCCGATCGTTCGGAGCAGGCTAGCCAATATTTAGCTGAACTGGCCGGATTAATGCGATCGGTGCTTCGGCAAACTAAAAAAGGGATTATTTCCTTGGAAGAAGAACTCAATACCGTTCGACAGTATTTTAAACTCGAAGCGCTACGCAAGTCCTTTGCTTGGAATATCAAGATCGATGAAAATGTCGACATCCACAATACCGATATCCCCGCTATGCTCCTACAACCCTATGTAGAAAACGCCATTCTACATGGCTTGAGATCAAAGGAAATGAATGGCAAAATTGATTTGACGATCAAGCGTCAGAATGGTAATTTGGACATCTTTATTCAAGACAATGGTATCGGTATTCGAGAGGCCCTAATGAATACCCAAAGCGGCAATCACCTCGGCTTACAACTGAATCGAGAACGCCTCAAACTCTTGTACGGTGAGAATGCCCAAGTTTCTGTCAAAGATAGAACGAGTCTGGGTTCAAAGACTAGTGGTACCCAAGTAGCGATTAGTATCCCTACTTAAGCAAGTCTATAGTAAGACAAGCGGGAGAGATCGGAGCAAAAGAGAGAAAGCCTAGTTGTGTAAAAAACAAAGGAGAGTCATAGTTCATTATTCAAAAATAGAAAACTAAATTATGGTACCATTTACAAATATGATGATTTATTCGATGATCATGGGCTGTTTGGCCTTGTGGGTATATGCAATAATTGATATTGTACGGGGAGGCTTCAAGAATGAAGGAGATAAAATTGTTTGGCTAGTTCTCGTGCTGTTAGTTCCAGTACTAGGTACTGTTTTGTACTACCTAATGGGTCAAAAGCAAAAGACTGATTCTAATGACATAGTCTAGCAAAGAATTAAACACAGCGATCAAGAGAAATAAAACGAATAAGAACTTTGGAAACAATGGATATCTATCCAAACATACACTCCAAGGTCCTACTCCACGTTTATCACAATAGGACCTACTGATTTTTTGATTTTATTTAGTTAACTTATTGGGTACCTTTTGCCGTCGTAAAAGGTACTTTTTACCATGAAGTTGTTTAAGAATGATTTTTTGAGGCGAAATTCGAAGGAATAAGGTTCTGAGAATTGGTTTTTGTTTCAGCATAGCAGCGCTACGGTGAAGCAAAAAGCTGTTTTCAGGTTCTTGTTCTCTCGAATTGCAGCCAATTAATCATTCTTCAACAACTTCTATATATCGCCGAATGTGATTAAGACCATCCTCGTAGAAGACGAGCAACATAACAGGGAGTTATTGGAACGGCTTTTAAGTCAGAATTTTCCCAATTTGAACATTGTGCACAAAGGCACCAATGTAGCTGATGGCCTGCAAGCCATTCAATATCACCAACCTGAACTCGTATTTTTAGATATTGAGATGCCGGATGGAAATGCCTTTGATCTCCTATCAAAGATCGCGGATATCAATTTCGAGATTATCTTTATTACGGCCTATGATCACTATGCCCTGCAAGCTATTCGTTTTTGTGCGATCGATTACTTGTTGAAACCCATTAAAGTAGAGGATCTGCTAAAGGCAGTCCAAAAAGTACAGCATAATATTCACCTAAAATGGGAGAATACCCGACTAAAACAACTCATCCAAAATATTGATAAAAAAGCAGGAGATAAACGACTGGCCCTCCCTACAGCGGACAAAACAGAGTTTATCCCGATCCAAGAAATCATCAGGTGCCAAGGCGAAAACAACTATACCGCTTTTCACCTAGCCTCTGGTCGCCGGTTGCTAGTCAGTAAAACATTGAAGGAGTTTGAAGAAATTCTTCAAGACTATGATTTCCTAAGAGTTCATCAATCTCACCTCGTTAACCTCCAGATGATTCAGTCTTATCACAAAAACCAGGGGGGATATTTGATCATGGTAGATGGTAGTCAGATCAGCATTTCCCGCCATCGAAAAGATAAAGTACTCCATCGTTTAATGGAACTGTAGCCAGTGGCCCAAACGTACATTGGCTCTCTTGATCATTCAAGGAGCCAATGTACCCTTCTTTTTTAAGGCAGAATATAAAACTATTCCTTAAATACTAACGATATTTGCGCTGAGGTTGTAACGGTTGACAAGGTCTTCAGTAAATGCCTTATGTCCACGTGGTGCCAAAAGGTATAATTTACCGCCTTTCATCGCAGCCATTGTACTTAATAATTTCCACCTGGAAACTATACGCTGTACTTCCTCTGATTTTTCTGCAATCTCAATATAGTTCTTATTTCCTGTTCTATAACCCGTAATATCAGGAATAACAGGCAAATCTTCGCCTGGGCGATTAAATTGCGAGGGAACTTCAAAGTCTCCGTGGTTCGCCTTGATATTAGTCAAGCCTTGTCGTTGTGCCCAGGTAATAGCTTTGTCAAAAATATCGGTGTCATGCATATCCTAATGTTTTTTTAAATGAAAAGAGGTGAATATGCTGAGGGAGTCAGCCATTCGTTTATGGGTTTTATTCCTTTATTCTACTCTTTGCAGTCAGAAAAAAACCTAAACCTTACAGACAAAAATGCTGATATTTCCAACGTTCAAATACGGGGTCAATCTGAATTGACCTGTAGTTTTTCGTGCCTATTCACTTAATTAAAAAGTAAATAAAATTGGACGGGATAATGAATATTAGCATACTTCATCATATAATTTAACGTCTCAAAGAGATATTTGGTTCAATATAGGAAAGTTTTACGCTATTTAGAAAAGCTACTAGCTACTTATCTTAGCAGGGCCCTTCAAACAGGATAAAACCAAGAAAATAAAGCCCTTTATTTATCCCTTCACCCAAGAGGTTCCTTCTTTACCGTCTTTGAGTTGAATCTCCAAGGCCGTAAGTGCGTCCCTTATTTTGTCGGAAGCGGCCCAATCTTTTTTGGCTCGGACGTCTTTGCGCATATCAATAATGATTTCCATCAGGCCATCCACCAGATTGGTTCCATTATCTGCGGCTTGCATTTCATCTTTAAGGCCCAGAATGCCCGTTATAAAGTCAGTAAATGTAGCCTTTAATCGATCTAAAGTAGCAGCGGTTACTTCTGCCATAGAAAGATGTCCATCTTTAAGGCCATTGATTCGGGTCACCAATTCAAAGAGGCGAGCCAGGGCTTTCGGGGTATTAAAATCATCGTTCATCTCTTCAAAAGCCTGATCTATCAATTCGTTGATCTCTTTATCTTGTACACCAGCCGTAGCATTTTCCAGAGCAGCTATAGCTTGTAAAGTACGATTAGCCTCCATGAGACGTCGGTAACCTTTTTCAGCCGCTTGCAAAGCCTCATCGGTTAAGTCTAGGGTACTTCGGTAATGAGACTGCAGCATAAAAAAGCGAATAACCATGGGCGAATAGCCTTTGCTCACATGTGGGCTATCTCCCGAAAACAGTTGAGGAGGCGAAATCGTATTGCCATCACTTTTAGACATTTTACGTCCATTCATCAACAGCATATTGGTATGTAGCCAATAGTTGGCGGGTTGGCAGTTGCAAGCGCCGACACTTTGCGCGACTTCATTTTCGTGATGTGGAAATTTCAAGTCATTTCCGCCACCATGAATATCAAAAGTCTCTCCTAAGTATTTCGTACTCATCGCAGAGCATTCCAGGTGCCAGCCCGGAAACCCAACAGACCAAGGGGAGTTCCAGCGCATAATATGCTCTGGAGACGCCTTCATCCAAAGCGCAAAATCAGATGGATGTCTTTTCTCGCTTTGATTCTTCAAATTATCTCTTGACTCGGATAGCAGGTCTTCGATCACACGGCCCGACAGCTTTCCATATACTTTTTTCTCTTCTGCAAATTTTAATGTATCAAAATACACAGAGCCATTCTCTACATAACCATAGCCGCTATCCAGGATTGACTGTACCATTTCAATCTGCTCGATAATATGTCCGGTAGCACGTGGTTCGATACTAGGGGGTAAAGAATTGAAGGTCCGCATCATATCATGGAAGCCATTCGTATATTTTTGGGCCACCTCCATGGGGGTTAGTTTTTCCCTTTTGGTGCCTTTCAACATACGATCTTCCCCATCATCCAGTAAGTGCCCCACATCCGTAATGTTTCTTACATAACGGACACTGTAACCGAGGTACTTTAAATACCGATAGATCACATCGAAACTTACGAAAGTGCGACAATTGCCTAAATGTACATCACTGTATACTGTTGGGCCACATACATACATCCCTACTTCTCCCTCTTTGATGGGCTCGAATGCCACTTTTTCTCTAACTAGGCTATTGTAAACCTTCAACGCTTGTTTCATATTAAATGATTTATTTCAGTATTTCTGCCTGAAGTCCTTTAGGTTTCTTCGATCTAAACAGGTTTCATCCTAAAAATGAGCCGCAAAAATAAGAAGGTATTATAGGGGAAACAAATTTAGGAAAGGAGAATCTTATTTTTGATCAAACAATACAAGGAAAGACTTGGTTCCACTCAAAAAAACAAGCGTGCGAAGTCCTAAAAAGACTTCGCACGCTAAGGCATTGCAATTATCTATCTAAATATTAATTGCTAATGTTTGGCTACTTATTGGCCAACAGTTTATTGTATTTGTCCAAGTCACCAAACAAGCTGACTGCCTCTTTGATTTCTTTATCGTTGCGCAATCCCATTTTGATTTTACCAATTTGGTAATAGTAGCGGCCCGCAATTTCTTTTTCGATCATATCAATGATATCTTCTTTGTGTTTCTTCAACTCACCCTCTTTTGCCGTCACTATCTTCTGCTCTAAACGCTCAATTTCACTCGTTAATTCAAAGCCTTCTTTGCTACTTTCCTTCTTTAGTTTTTTAAGTAGTCGCTCACTTTCTGAATCATAAGCGAAACTTTGACCATTCAAAAACTGCAGAAAATCATCATATGCCTCAAAGTGATAGTCACTAATAGCAGCTATTGATTCATTTTTAAGACAGAAATCAGTTACAAAGTCAAATATAATGTTTTGTCGTATCAAGCTTTTGATAATAGCAGATTCACCGTGAGGGTTTACCACCACATCGGGAGCTATTCCACCACCATCCAATACCATACGTCCATTTCTCGTTTTGAATTTGGCTCGCTTTTCATCCGGAACATCTACCGGTTCTCCATCTTCATACTCCACACTTTGTATACATCTTTGGCTAGGGATATAATACTTAGCTGTGGTCATCTTTACTTTTGAATTGTATCCAATGTCTCTGGTATTTTGCACCAAGCCTTTTCCATAAGAACGTTGTCCTAACAAAACTGCGCGGTCATAATCCTGAAGAACACCGCCAACGATTTCTGAAGCCGAAGCCGAATTCTTGTCGATCAAGATAACAACAGGTACTTCTTCATCCATAGACGGATTCAATGTTTTGAAGCTGCGATCCCAATCCTTTACCTTTCCTTTAGTTGTAACAACGACCTGTCCTTTAGGAATAAATATGTTGCAGATATTTACGGCTTCATTTAGTAGCCCACCGCCATTACCGCGAAGATCGAAGATTAAACCCTTCATATCGGGATTCGTCTTCTTTAATTCTTTAAATGCATTAGCGACGTTACGTCCTGCATCCCGGGTAAAAGTAGACAGTGTCACATAGCCCACATCATTGCTTACCATGCCACTATAGGGGACATTAGGTACATTGACTTCCTCACGAACTAGCTTCACTTTTTTATCGCCCTTTTCTCCTGGACGGCGAATGGTCAACTCTACCTCTGTACCAGGAAAACCTCGCATGATATTATTTACGTCTTCTGGTTTTCGGCCTTTGGCACTTTGACCATCTATCGCGACAATCTGATCACCTGGTCGCAGGCCGGCTTTATCGGCCGAATTATCCTTATACAATTCAGTAATCGTCACATAATCCCCCATCTTTTTACTCATCGCACCAATACCACTGTATTTCCCCTCTGTCATGAAGCGATAACCTTCAATATCAGATTCTGATATATAGTTGGTGTAGGGGTCTAGTGATTCCATCATGGCATCAATACCCGTACGCATCAATTTTCCTGGGTCCAGATCGTCGACGTAATAAGTATTTACCTCGCGATAAAGGTTGGTGAAAATTTCAATATTCTTAAGAATTTCGAAGTACTTGTCAGAGGTAGGAGAATGAGTAGCTGCTACACCGAATACGAAAATGACAAGAATGGCAGAAAATTTAATTATTCGCTTCATATTGCCGGGGTAATTTTAGTGGGTCCGGGGTTATGGATTAGAAATATATATATAACTTCTAAAGATAAAAAAAGGGTCTATTTTTAATGGAATCAAGTGTTTTTTTAACAAGAGGATAACATTTAGGTGCCCAAAAGTAAATTCTGGGGCCAAACAAATACCTTGTTAGGCCAAGAATTGCCTGACCAAGCCCAATAAGTCTTGGGGTGCCTCAGCATGTACCCAGTGTCCTGCGTGTTCGATTGTTTCGATTCTGGCCATTGGAAAATACTTTTTGATCTCCACTTCATCCTCAGGCAGGATGTAATCAGAATGGCCTCCTTTAATGAAAAGTGTTTCTCCCTCAAATACATCATGGGTACTCAAGCCTTCTATGATTTGAGGGTAATCTCTATGTATGACGGGCAGGTTCATTTTCCATTTATAAGCCCCATTCTCCTTATCTCGGGTCAAGTTCTTGAGTAAAAATTGTCGAATCCCGGCTTCTGGAACAAGGGCTTGCAATTGCGCATCTGCTTCAGTACGGGTACTGACCTGACTCAGGTCTACAGCGAGTAAGGCTTCAAAAATCGTATTATGCCCTGCTTGATAAGCTTTAGGAGCAATGTCCACGATCAATAACTTATCGATGATTTCTGGATAATCCATGGCCAATTGCATCGCGGTCTTTCCGCCCATGGAATGGCCTAATATATGGGCCTTGTGAATCCAGTTGGATGCCATAAACTCATGAAGATCTTGGGCCATAGCTGGGTAGGATATATGATCGACATGTGGAGAGCGACCATGGTTCCGTTGATCCACGATATAAACCATAAAAGTATCGCTCAACTGTCTAGCTACCGTTTGCCAGTTATCGAGTGTGCCAAATAAGCCGTGTAAAATGATGAGTGGGTCTCCTTCTCCGAAGGTTTTATAATTCAATTGCATGCGCAAGTATAAGAGATAAAATAGGATGTACAAAGCGGGTTGATGGCGAAAAATAAAGCCACTGAATAATCAGTAGGAAAAGCTTTGCAGGTGTTTCCTGTCCAGTAATTATTTCACAGATGCTTCCTGCTTTATGGTATCTGCGAACCATACAATCTTTGCGGCCAAGCCCAATTGCTCTTTTGACAACTCCCGTTGTGCATATTCGTGGAGCGTCGCCAGTGGATTTGGTCGGCGAAGAAGCGTTTGGATATAGGGATCTTCTTTCAGTGTATTGATATCAGCGGCCGATGGGGCTTCACTTAAGCCAGCTAATTGCCCCAGGTTATTCGCACTTAATACGGTGCTCTTCTTAGCACTATTGGGTAATTGATCATATCCTATGCCCAATGTATTGACTGGCTGATAGATCGTATGGATGGCCTCGCCACTAGCCCTGACATAATAGGCCCGGCCCATCCTTCCGACCAAGTCTATTTTATGTGGATTGATGCGACCATTGTCATCCAAAATATTTTCATCCAAATGGATTTGTACAATCTCACAGATAATAAGATGGCCTGCTCCCCCATCCTCACCCAAAGTTATCACCTCCTTGAGTTTACACTCCATTTGCACAGGTGATTCTTTCACTCTCGCGGGTTTTACCAACTCACTTTCTATTGGCGTCAAGCCTGATTTCACAAATTCGCTGATATCTTCCGGGTATTGGATACTCGTGACTGCCATTTGTCGTACAATCCCATAATTGACAACATTTATAACCAACTCACCTGTATCCTTTATATTTTGCAGTGTATCTTTGGTCGTGTTATCGCTTACCCTTCGATTGGAGGAAAAGACCAATATGGGAGGGTTAGAGCTAAAGACATTGAAGAAACTATAAGGTGCTAGATTCGTTTTACCAGAAGCGCTAATGGTACTAACAAAGGCTATTGGTCTTGGAGCGATCGCCCCAACCAAATACTGATGTAGGTCAGCAACGGAAGTCTTTTTCGGGTGAATACTAATCATAGCGCTTCATTTCATTTGGCATAAATATAGTAGACTTTATGCTAAAATAATTCGTACGGAGCTAAATTGTTTCAGCATAAAGTCTATTGGAAAGCCTTATTTTCTACGACTTTCGGCAACATTAGTTACTACTTGTAGTGTTTGCTTATTTAAAAACAATAATTCGAATGAAAAAAGTATTTAACATCTTTATAAATATTTTGTTGATAGCTGTTGTCGCCTTTTGGATAGGGAAGTATTTTTATATGAAACCCAAGCAGTCGACTGGCGAAGAAGTGAAGAACTTTAGCGCCGTCACCTTGGAGGGTCAGCCCTTTGAGTTGAGCAAATTGCGCGGTCAGATGGTTTTGCTCGATTTTTGGGGCAGTTGGTGTGGCCCCTGTCGGAAGCAAAATCCTGATTTGCTGAAGTTGTATACGACCTATAGAGGGGCCAACTATATTGGGTTGAAAGGTTTTGAAATTGTTAGTGTAGGGGTAGAGCAAGATGCTGATCAATGGGAAAAAGCTATTTATTCGGATGCTATTAATTGGCCCTATCATATCTTAGATTTAGCGACCAGTCTACGCTTTTTTGATTCTCCGATTGCCAAACAGTTTGGTGTAAAACAAATTCCCACCAAATATTTAATCAACGAATATGGGCAGATCATCAAAGTAAACCCCACCCTGGCTGAAGTAGAAGAAAAATTAATAACTCGCTTGAGAAATTAGTCCTGCTCTCTTTTTCAGCACCTAAGAGCATATAAAGAGTAAACCATTCAGGCCCACAAGGGCTGGCAGTAAGTCACCTAATTTAGTTTTCACCTAGCCTGACAAAATGGCTGGGAAATATCTATGGCAGAAAAATTGCTATTAAAATGCTGGGAAAAAAAAGATTTTGGCAAATGAAGAAGAAAAATCAAAAAAACACAAAAAAAGAACCCATTGTGGACGAAGTCATGGACCAATCAACTTCTCAAGAAGAACTAAATATGACAGAGGATCAAGCTACTGAAAATAAAGGCCAGTCAGGAGGGGGAGAAGAAGCAGAAATCATCAAATTGGAGAAGGAAAATGCAGAGTTGAAGGACAAGTACCTGCGACTCTATGCTGAGTTTGATAACTTCAAGCGTCGTACGGTGAAAGAGAAGTTAGACCTGATGCGGACAGCTGCTCAGGACACGATGACAGCTCTCCTGCCAGTTTTGGACGATTTTGACAGGGCCAAGAAAAATGCCGAGGATGATAAAAACACAGAAGTTTTTACCGAAGGTATTCGCTTGGTTTATCAAAAACTATATAGCACCTTAACACAAAAGGGCTTGGAAGCGATGGAAAGTACCGGGGATGCTTTTGACCCTGAATTACATGAGGCAGTAACCGAAATTCCTGCCCCGAGCGAAGAATTGAAAGGAAAAATCATTGATACTATAGAAAAGGGGTACAAATTGGGCGATAAGATCATTCGCCATGCGAAAGTGGTAACCGGCAAATAATTTAACCAAAAAAGATGGCAAAGAGAGATTATTACGAGGTACTAGGGGTTGCTAAGGGTGCTGAGCAGTCAGAGATCAAAAAGGCTTACCGCAAGCTAGCGATTAAGTATCACCCAGATAAGAACCCTGACAATAAAGAGGCAGAAGAGAAATTTAAGGAAGCTGCCGAGGCCTATGAAGTCCTCAGTGATGCAGATAAGAAAGCCCGATATGATCGATATGGACATGCTGGTGTGAACCCTAATGCAGGTGGATTTAGTGGTGGTGGTATGACTATGGAAGATATTTTTTCTCAGTTTGGAGATATCTTCGGGGATATGGGCAGTCCTTTTGAATCTTTTTTTGGGGGGAATGCCGGAGGAGGCCGAGGAGGAAGAACACGACCACGCGGAGAGAAGGGTTCCAACTTGAGAGTGAAAATAGGATTGACCCTAGAGGAAATCGCCAAAGGAGTCACTAAAAAGATAAAGGTCAAAAAACAGATTACCTGTGATGTTTGTAAAGGATCTGGGGCGAAAGATAGCAGTGCCGTTCAGACCTGCCAAACATGCCGCGGAGCAGGCTATGTTCGACAAGTAAAGAGTACTTTCCTCGGACAAATGCAAACGACCGTTAGCTGTCCTTCTTGCCAGGGTTCTGGTCAAACGATCAAGGCGGTTTGTAATAACTGTAAGGGAGAGGGTCGAAATTTCTCTCAAGAAACGATCGAAATCGAAATTCCAGCAGGGGTAGAGGAAGGCATGCAGTTGTCCTTGCGTAGCAATGGTAATGCGGGACGCAGAGGTGGCCCTCCAGGTGATCTCTTGATCAATATTGAGGAAAAACCACATGATACGCTACAGCGCGATGGCATGAATTTGGTTCATGAACTCTATCTAAATTTTGCTGATGCTGCCCTGGGAACGTCTGTTGAGGTACCAACTATTGATGGCCGGGTAAAGATCAAAATCCCAGCAGGTACACAACCTGGGAAGATTTTTAGATTGAAAGGTAAAGGTTTACCTTCTGTACAAAGCTATGGCAAAGGAGATCAGTTGATCCATGTAAATGTGTGGACGCCGAAGAAGCTTTCCGATTCGGATCGAGCACTTTTAGAGAAAATGAGAGATTTGCCCAACTTTAAGCCACAGCCTGGTAAATCAGAGAAAGGGTTTTTCGAAAAAATGAAAGACTACTTCAAATAATAAATAGCCCACAGGGATATAAGTAATGAAAAATAAATAATAGCCGCAGTAGAAATCCTTTACTGCGGCTAATTTTTTGCCACAAACTTCGTTAAATAATGAAGTAAACAACCTCATGATGCAAGTTCTCAATCGCTTTTCTTTTTTCCTAATCAGTTTTTCTCTTCTACTGGGACTTAGTGCCTGTGGGCCTAATTATCACTTCTCTACCACTGTTGACATCCCCGATGAGGCTTGGAACTATGATCAGGTGCTCGATTTTGAATTTGAGATAGAGGATACCTTACAGATATATAACCTTCTCTTGGATATTACTCACGATAAGGAGTTTTCTTACCAGAATCTTTATACTCGCATTGGAACATTTTTTCCATCTGGGCAGGATATCAAAGAAACGCTTTCCTTGGAATTGGCTAGCAAAGTGGGAGAATGGCAGGGGGACTGCGGCGGCCGCTATTGTAAAGTACAGATTCCCATTCAGGAAGGTGCTTTTTTTAACCAAGCGGGGAAATATAAGATCAGTTTAGAGCAATTTATGCGGAAAAATCCCATACAAGGGATAAAGACAATCAGTTTTCACATTGAGGAAACAGAGAATAGGAGAGAGGCTCAATAGCAATAACATGAGTTCCGAGTTTTTCAAATGAAAAACTCGGAACTCATGTTTGAATCTCTAACTAGTTTTCTTCCGTTCGGATAATCATACGAACACCGCCACCACCTTGAGCATTCATTTCACGTAGTCGCTCTTCTTGTAATTTTTGGTATTTTTTTCGCGTGATTTTCTTCCCTTTTGTTGGGGCCACCATCGTAGCAGCATCCAAGGCTTTCAATTCAACGGACTCAGCCGTAATAATCATTCGTCCTCCATCAGAGTTGACCTCCAGGATAAGTCCAGGTAATTGATTAAAAGTACCAGGGCCAGAAGAAATAGGCAAAGCCGACGTAAACCAAGCTTCCATCGGTGTATCGGAGCCCTCTAGCACTGCTTTATGGCAAGTATATCCGGCTATTTCTTTTGATTCACCGCTCAATTTCCATTTTCGCTCCATTGCTCCTCCAATCAAATATTGTTTCCCCATTAGGTCTCGCATCTCTACCTGATCACCGCTTTCTAGGTTGGTAAAAATGGTGCTCTGCGGGCCTTCCATCCGAATCATGACTTGGGTGCCATCTTCATGTTCTTCGTTAACTTCAGTAGGTTCCGATTTGACCCCTCGATAGAGGGTTACTTTCTCATTAAAAAGCAATTCATATTTGGATTCTTGAAATTCAGGCAACATGGCTTTCATTTCCTCATTCCCTTCTCCAAGCCCCATATGAAGGTTTACTTTTTGTGTATAGGAGACTACCCCTTCCTTGTCTTGACCGAATAGAAAGATCGGCATCGCCAATAGTAGTATAAGAGAAATTCTTTTCATGATCGTTGTTTTTTCACAAAGCTAGTAAGCCACGGGCATTGGTAGCGTTAATCATCCTTGAATTAAGGTTAATTAAGGTTAAAAGGCAGCTAATAATCGGCCCAAGACCCGTATTTTGTGGTGGTATGAAGACAAAAAGAAAAAACCAAGGCTTGTTGTTACTTATGGTTAGTAGCTTGCTATTGCTTTTGGCCTTCCAATTCTTATGGCTAAAAGAAGCTTACCAAAAGCAACGAGATTTGCTGACGGAGCAAACGGATAACCTATTTATCAAGACGGTTAGGAATATGCAGGATAGTCTAACCAATAAGTTATTTACGGCTTCCTTGGAAAACATCAGCGGCGATTCGTCTTTTGCATTTTTTAAAATGGAACGGCAATTCGAAGCCAATGAAGCACACCTATTGGGAGGAAAACAAGAAATCCTGATTGACACGGCTAGTATATCTACTGTTGTTTTTCGAACTGATGATAGCGTGCAGATCAATTGGGAAGGTCTACCTCTTGCTGAACACCGGGCATCTAAGCTTAAGATAAAAACGCAAAAAGAAGTAAAACAGAGAGTTCCTCGTTTTTTGCAAAACATTATTCTTTCTGTCACTGCTAATGATTCCCTAGACCAATCTCTATTTCCTCTTCAACGAGATTCACTAGCCCTAGATTCCTTGGATAAAAAGTATGCCAATGCCTTATTTGCTTCCGGTATTGATCTCTCTTTCACCTTGAACAGGGTGTCGATAAGTGATAAGGAGCTTAGCCTAGGAGAAGAGTTGATCACCTCGCAAATATCCGGAGATATCCCAGAAGATCATTTGTATTATGCATCCTTTCCGAATAGCCGGCAGTTTCTCCTGCAAAAAATAGCGCCTGATATTTTACTCTCCATTTTATTGACCTTTTTAACCACACTGTCTTTTGTACTCGTTTTTCAAAACATGAAAAAGCAACAGCGATTGACTGCCTTGAAAAATGACCTGATCAGTAACATCACTCATGAGTTGAAAACCCCCATTACAACTGTAGGGGTAGCCATAGAAGCCCTGAGTAGTTTCGACGCCTTAAAGAATCCCATTCGTACAAAAGAATACCTTGAGATTTCACGAAATGAACTCAAACGACTTTCGATCTTAGTGGATAAAGTATTGAAAACCGCACTATTTGGCGAAGAGGAGATGGAGTTAAAACTAGAAAAAGTTGATCTAAAGCAATTGATTAATGAAATTCTCAACTCCATGAAACTGCAGTTTGAAAAATTCACTGCTACCATTCAATTCACCGTAGAGGGACAATCTTTTATGGTCAATGCCGATCGAATCCACCTCACTAGTGTGATTTACAACCTCTTGGATAATGCCTTGAAATACGGCAGCCTGCAACCTAGCATTGCGGTGGATCTTGCCCTGCAAAATGATAAGCTACAACTAAAGGTAAAAGATAACGGAATAGGTATTCCGGCAGAGTTTAAAGATAAAATTTTTGAGAAATTCTTTCGTGTTCCAACTGGTGATCAGCATGATATCAAAGGACATGGCCTCGGACTAAATTACGTAGCCAACGTTATCCGTCGTCACCATGGCAATATCGCGGTGGAAAGTGAGCCAGGCAAGGGAAGTATTTTCACCATCAAATTACCCGTGGACGATGAAACAAGTTAAAGTGCTTTATGTAGAGGATGAGCCATTCTTAGGTAAAATTGTGAAGGAAAGCCTGGAGAGTCGTAATTTTCAAGTGCACATGGAAATCAACGGGGGTTCCGTACTACAAGCATTCCGCCAATTCGAACCTAATATTTGCGTATTGGATGTGATGTTACCAGGGAAAGATGGGTTTACTATCGGACAAGAGATCAGACAAATAGATACCCAAACCCCTATCATTTTTTTAACCGCCAAGAACCAGACGGAAGATGTCCTGAAAGGATTTAAAGTAGGCGGTAATGACTACCTCAAAAAGCCTTTTAGTATGGAGGAGTTGATTGTTCGAATCAACAACCTGCTGCTTTTAGCTGGTGGACGTCACCCCCTCTCTCCTTCAGAAGAAGGAATTTCCTTAGGTTCTTATACTTTTTTAGCCCACAAGTACGAACTCCGAAGAGGAGAGCACATACGCCAACTTTCTCACCGCGAAACAGAACTCCTTAAAATATTTTGTAGCCATCAGAATATTCCCGTTCAACGAAAAGACATCCTCAAAAAGGTCTGGGGAGATGATTCTTTTTTCAATTCTCGCAACCTAGATGTATATATTAAAAAGCTCCGCGACTACCTCAATAAAGATCAGCAAGTTAGAATCGTTACCTTGAAAGGAGTGGGTTATCATTTTATCGTGGAATGATGTTTTTTTATAATATGTAGGCAACTTATTACTACTCGATAGTATTTTAGGCTATTTTTGTTAGTAGATAAGTGCTCGGACATAGTTAAATGCCTTGACTAAGCACAAAAATGGTCAGAGAAGCCCTAAGTCAACTATTTATTATTAATTAAATCTCCCCGAAAAAATGGTCTCTTTCAAGCCCAAATCCTTTAGCGTTCTATTGATTTTCATGCAAACGCTTCTATTTATTTCCTTGCATGGACAACCTATTCCCAGTTCTTATGAAAGCCAGCCGATCTATAAAATCGTAGAAGAATCTCCCCGATTTAATAATCGTGATTGTGAGCAAAATGAATCTAGTTTAGATCGACAACACTGTAGCAAGTTTGCCTTCAAAAAGTACGTGAAGGAACACCTTAGATATCCACAAGACGCCAAAGCACAAAACATTTCCGGTATTGTTTTGCTCGAAATCATTGTAGAACCAGATGGTCGTATCAAGTTTTTAAGAATATTAAGAGATATTGGTGGTGGCTGTGCACAAGAGGCCATCAGGTTAGTCAATCAAATGCCCAAGTGGGTACCAGGAAAGTTAAAAGGAAGACCCGTTCGTGTAAAAACTCCGCTAACAGTAAAGTTTGAATTGAGCTAGAAGCCCTTATTTACAATTGTTGGTTCAGCCATTCCTGTATGATCACACTAATTCCTTTGGGTTGTCGAACCCAATTGAAGTGGTTTAGATTTGGAAGACCCGCTTCATCAGGCGTGAGATGGTGATGATGGATAGGTGCCGCTGGGTGAAACTTTTTATATAGGTAGGTAATGGCCTTCTTAGGGGCGTATTGATCTCCCTGGATAGAGATAACCAACGATGGCAATTTCATTTTTTTCAAGGCCGCTTCATAGTCAAAATCCGTATTAGTCGGTCTATAGGCTCCCGTTCTGGCCTGCCGGCTCCAGTCTCGCATAACAGACTTGGCCTCTGTCCCACCAAACCCGAGCACTTTCCCAGGGAAATAACCGAGCACCTGGCTAATCAACATACAAGATTGCGTACCCAATAAAGTCAGATAGGCAGCTAGGCCATCCCATCCTTTATAATAGACCGAGCAAGAAGCAATCAAGATAACACCTTTCACACTTGGTGTTTTAAAGCGACTTAAGTAAAGACTGCCCAATTGGCCACCCAGGCTGTGCCCTAGCAGATACTTCGGGTTATTGGGGTAGCGGTCAACGATAGTAGTAAAGATACCTCGGTAGTCATACTCTACAATCTCTTTATAGCCAAAGTCATTTTGTTTGGGCAAGACTGATGAATGGCCAATTCCTCGGTAATCTGTTGTAAATGCTACCGCTCCTTGTTCAGAAAGCTGTATGGCAAGTGGTTTATAATAAGAACCCGCGATCCCCATAGCTGAGAGGCAAATAAAGATAGGTTGCGTATCGTCTTTTATTTGGCCAAACTGCGCAATTTTAGTAGTAGCGCCATCTTCTAAGGCTATATCGATATGCGTATCGTCCCTCATTTATACCAAATCATCCTCATTCCAGTTATCCTTTTTGACCTTGCGGACTTGCTTTAAGTCCAATTTTTCTTCCTGCACCAATTCTTCTTTTTTACGCAAGCGCTGCAATTCCTTTTCCATTTCTTGCTCTTCCCATTTCTGCGTTAGTATATCCGTACCCGGTAAGCCAAAAACAGAAAAATAGTGAATGAGTAAACCTACACCCCAAGGTAATAAGGGGAAGAAAAACCACCATTCATTGGGTTCCCATGGATCGCGTGTCAACACGTTCATCGCAAAAAAGAAAACACCTACTGAAATGAATACCGTAAGGTGGGTATAAAAACCTTTTTTTTCCTGAACCCTTTTCCGGGCCTGATCATAAATGGGATCTTTCATGAGGGCAAATTTAAGGGGTTATCATTATTGAAACCAGTTGACCAAATTTAGGCCTTTTTTAAGAGTAAAACGATGAGTTAAGGCAAAAATTTGACCGCTTGAAAATTTTGTGACAGTAGCCTTTACATTGAAGTCATTGGCATAGGACATTAGGGACGAATGAGGCGCTAAGCAAGCGCGAATAAAAATCAAGTAGTGGCCGCACCAACGATATAGTAGGCCGCCGATATATAGGAAAAAACACTGGAGCGCCCTTTGGGTTATAGAATATCCTTTAACTTACGCCTTCAATTTTAGAACAATTACCATGTTAGCACCTTTTCTTGATGCCAAATTAATAGAGGCAGGCTGCGATGAAGCAGGTCGCGGTTGTTTGGCTGGCCCTGTCTTTGCCGCTGCCGTGATACTGCCCAAGGATTTCCAACATCCTCTATTAAATGATTCCAAGCAATTGAGCGAACGAAAAAGATATGACGCCAGGAAGCTTGTTGAGGAACACGCGATGGCCTGGGCTGTAGCTCAGGTTGACCCTATAGAAATTGATAAAATCAACATTTTGAATGCCTCCTTTCTGGCTATGCACCGGGCCATTGAACAACTAAAGATTGTACCTGAGCAACTTTTGATCGACGGAAATCGATTCAAACCTTACCGCGAAATTCCAGCTCACTGTATTATAAAAGGAGATGGCAAATACTTGTCTATCGCCGCCGCATCCATTCTGGCTAAAACCTATCGCGATGATTATATGATTGAAATTGCCAAAACATTTCCTCAATACGATTGGCCAAAAAACAAAGGGTATCCAACCAAATTCCACCGAGCAGCCATCCAAGCACACGGGGCTTGTCATCACCACCGCCACTCTTTCCGGCTACTCCCAGAAGATAATCAAGGTAAATTATTCTAGAACCTGCAATGAAGGTGAAGAACCTTGTTCCTATAAGTCATCCCAAGCTTTGATCATATTCTTCATACTCAGGATGACTTCCAGCTTGGGAAGTACAGCATTATTTTTTTTGAATCAGTTGTGTAGCAATCGTCTGGCGATTGGCATTCATTAAACGAAGTAGGTAAGTGCCGCTAGTCAAATGGCCCAAATCATAGCTGTCCCCATCTTGCGCTTTGAATTGAAGTAGGCGCTGTCCTAGTGTAGAAAAAACTTCAATGCGATCTAGCCCTGAAGCATTTGCAACCTGGAAAAGGCCATCAGATGGATTAGGGAACACCTTAACAGATGCTGTGTTTAATGAAGTAGTACTACTCGGCTGTGCATTGAAGTAATAAGTCCCTTTAACATAAATATTCTCATCACTTTTGTCCTGAACCATCACTTCAACGATTGCCATTCCTTCATTATTTTCCGGATAAATATAGACATTCATCGTATTCTCCTCTCCTGCTGCCAGGTTAAATTCGGCGGTTTCTGTTGTAGTAAGGTAACAGGTGTTTTTATCGCAAACAGCTGTCGTCCAGCCTTCACTCAGCATGGTAACCTTCCGCGTCCATACGAAATCTTTGGCTATATCAAATCCATTTTTAATCGTTCCAGCAGCAATGACCTCGCTTTTGGTAATATCCACCTCTCCAACAATTATTGGATTGGGACTTAGGGTAAGTTGGGCGTTTAAGGACAGTTGTCCTATTGAGATTAGTGCGATGGCAAATAGTACAATTCTTTTCATAGTCTTTTTTTAAAGCTTAGCTATTTTGTAAACAGTATCACAAATATATATGATTTATGTCTTCTATACTTTCATCAATATTTAATACTCAATTCATACGGAAAGTGTTACTTTACTTGAACAATTATTAGCAACTAATATTATGAAAAGCACCATTCTCTTCTTCCTTGCGCTCTTTCTTGCCAGTAATAATCCACTACATAGTCAGTCCACCAACCAACTTATACACCATAATCGAAATATCGAATTTCGAAATCCTCCCGCCTTTAACCCTGATTGGGCACCCTTTTTTCACGGTGTGGCTTCGGGTGATCCGCTAGAAGATCGGGTGATTATTTGGACAAGACTTACGCCAGAGGACATGGAGAATGGGCCATTCGAACTAAGCTGGAGAATGGCAACCGATCCACAACTAGAAAATATTATTCAAACGGGGAATACTCAAACGAATGCGGACAAAGACTTCACCGTAAAAGTCGATGTAGAAGGCCTAGCAGCTGGCACTACTTATTACTATGGTTTTACTTATAATGGCAAGCATTCTCTCACCGGAAGAACCAAAACAAGTCCAGGTGTTAATGAAGTAGATCAGCTCAAATTTGGCGTCGTTTCCTGTAGTAATTATCAGGCAGGTTATTTTAATGCCTATCACCGATTGGCTGATCGCAATGACTTGGATGCTATTATTCATCTAGGCGATTACATTTATGAATATGCCGATGGAGTATATGGAAATGAAGGCCTTTTTACAGAAAGAAAACTGGAACCCACCAAGGAAATTGTTACCCTGGAAGAATATCGTACGCGTTATTCCACCTATAGACTGGATACCAATCTCATTCGCGCCCATCAACAATCCCCCTTTATTACGGTATGGGATGATCACGAGACCGCCAATAATTCGTATAAGGATGGCGCGCAAAATCATACAGAAGGGGCAGAAGGTAGCTGGGTAGATAGAAAATCGGCTGCTAAACAAGCCTATTTCGAATGGATACCCATTCGGGAAAGAGCCTCAAAACAGGTATTTAGAAGTATCAAATATGGAAACCTAGTCGATCTTATCATGTTAGATACTCGTTTGGAGGGAAGGGAGGAACAACTGGATGATGTAACTTCCGACGCTATCAACGATACAACTAGAACCATTCTAGGCGCTGACCAGAAACAATGGCTACTCGAAAATTTGGCCAACTCAACCGCTCAATGGAAAGTCATTGGCCAACAAGTTGTTTTTTCAGCCTTTAATGTAGGTTGGACGAGTTTAGCCAGTAGCACCCCTGGCGGATATTATGAGATCGAAAGCTTATTCCTTGATATATGGGATGGCTATCCACAGGAAAGGACTCAAATTCTAGACCATATTCGGGAAAATGAAATAGACAACGTAGTCATCTTAACGGGTGATTTTCATACGTCCTTTGCTTTTGATGTGGCGGATGAGCCTATTGATGTCAGTCTACAAGCTGACCCAACATTCGGAATGATTCCCGTTCACTCTTCGAATGATAACTACAATGCGGAAACAGGGGAAGGAGCAGTAGCGGTTGAATTCGCTACCCCAAGTATTACCTCTGCCAATTTCGATGAGAATGGAGGCCTCACCCTAGCCACCATTTTACAAGCACAAATAAACAATACCATCCAACCCAACCCTGACCTAAACATTGGTAACCCTAACCCTCACATGAAGTACGTCAACCTCATCAAACATGGCTACTTCATTTTAGATTTGACTGCTGAACATGCGCAAGCCGATTGGTTTTATTCCGACATTTTAACGCCCAGTTCCGATGAGGTCTTTGCCCAAGCCTGGAAGACCCATGATCAAGACAACCACCTGAGTGAATCAAACGAACCCAGCCCACCCAAAACCATGCAAAGTCTCCCAGCGCCGCCTAATCCTCTTGGTCTGGTGAATGATATAGAGGATATCGACTCTCCTAGGTCTTTCGCACTTCTAGGGCTGTACCCCAATCCGTTTACCACCATCAATTATTTGCATTACTCCCTAACCCAAAGCGCACATGTCCGCATCAGTCTTTTTGATGTCACTGGAAAAAGGATTCGCTTACTCCAGGATCAGAAGGTGAATAAAGGGATTTACTCTTTACAAACAGATGCCAGTAAGCTGGCAAAAGGCATTTACTTTTATCAAATCCAAATTGACGATCAACTGTATCAGGCTAAAGTTATTCGAGAATAATTTTTTGATGGGAAGCTTGCTATTTCATTCTTCGGTATTTCTGATTCCCCCCAGCGTCATTATACCCACCAATGATTTCCAAGGTGTTGCTGGTGCACCTAAGTATACCCGATTCAACCGTAGGCTTTAAGTCCGTTTTAGCATAATCTACTTTTAGCAACCATTCTTCCTCTTGCTTACTAACTTGATAGGTATAAGTCTTACGCAGTGCTTTGTCGTGATAAATCTTTAATTCGCCATTGGCCAACAACTCTATTTCCATGCTGACGCCCATTTCCTTTGGGCTTGTAACAGATTCTCCACCTCGCCGAACATACCGAGTTTCTTCCCACACCCAGCGACCATGCCAAGCTTCGGCTGCCGCCTCTTGTTTCGTACTATCTTTTGCTGGTGTACATGAAAGTAGGCTAAGACAGAAAAGATAAATGCCTAAGCTAAGGGTGGGTAGAAAGGAATGACTCATAGTAGGTAAATGTTTTAGTTTCAGTAAAACAACTTCAATATAAAAAAGGAGGCTTGAAAATCAAACCTCCCTTATACAACTAATTACTCATTATTAAGTCCGAATCTATGTCTACCGATGCTCTTGGATAAATATTCCACCACCACCACTTCCAAAAGCACTTAAATTGTAGGTTAGGCTTAGCATAAAATACCTGCCTAATGATTCGATGCGTTCGTCTATCAAAAAGTTTTGTTCTGCCATTCGATTTATCCCAATATTTTGATTTAGGGCATCAAAAACCATCAATTTCAACTCTAATTGCTTACTAGGCATGAAAAACTTCTTCAGGGAGAAATTAAGCACAGCAATATCTTGATTGAATCCTTCACCTCGGTCTCGATACAGGTCATAATCCAAAGTACTATTGAAATTAAAGCCGGCAGGCAAAGGAATCGTCAAATCGGCAAAGTAGGTTTGGTTGATAAAAGACTGGTCAAATACTTTATTTATGTCATACCGGGTTTCATTGAACCCTATTTTTGCACCTACCGCTAGATCGAATTTTTCTTTAAAGCGATTTTCCAAGCGCAAACCTGGTCGAACGCGGTATCGACGTGTCCGATTAATTTGATCCCCCACCAGCGTAAAGGCCTGATTATAGCTCAAATCAGCACTGATGTTAGTCCTTAGTTGTAGCGGGCGAAAAGGTGAACTATAAGAAAAATTGGCCCGGTACCGCTGATTATCCTTCAGATTGATCGGCTTAATTGTTCTTACCAATCGTTCATCGAAACTTACCGCGTTGGTAATGGTCTGGTCTGTATAGGTGAAATTGATAAAAGCAAAAAAGCTCGACAGTGTAATCTGATCATAACTGTTGTAACTCAAACGGAAATTGTTAGAGTATTCGGGTCTCAAATTCGGATTCCCTTCATAGATATTTAAGGGATCAGAATTATTCACTGTCGGCTGTAATTGTTGAATGTCGGGTTCTCTTACAAAAGCTTCATAATCAAAACTTAGGCGATTGGCCATTGTCATATTATAGCTCCATCGCAAATTGGGGAGTAGGTTTACATAGGATTGTTTTATTTCTACATCTTGGGGTAATAACTCTCCCCTTAGTATAGATTCCTGTAAGCTTATCCCTGTTGAAAAGTTGAATTTTTTTCTGTTTAAGCGGAAGTTGAATCCTCCTCGGTGATAGGTATAAAGGTTATCGTATTTGAAGGAAAGCTGATCATTTAACAATCGACTTTCCATGGCAGGCCCAAAAAGGTCAAACACCGTACGATCACTATCTTCATTATAATTGGAAAAAGAGTAGTTGGCTTCCAAAAATTCGCGCTTGCCAAGGGGCTCAGTAAAAGAGGTATTAAGACCGTAGCTAAACCGCTGATTGGCTTGGTCATTTTCTTGATTAAGCGTATCGCTAGTCATTGAGTTTGGATTAGAAAGCCCAAATTGGTTAAGTGCATCTACGATACCATTACTCTGTCGATCCGTTATGCCATAATCTAAGCCCAAAGAGAAAGTACGTCCTGGACGTCCTAGTTTCCGTCGATAGGTCAAACTGCCATTCAATAAGGTATTTTGTCCCTCGGAGAAGTAATCACTTTTTCCCGTGTTTTCTAGCACTCCAGTGCCCAAACTAGTCCGGGAATCTTTTGATCGCTGATAGTCGGTTTGGTTAAAAGAAAGGTTGGTACGAAATCGAATTTCCTGCAAAGAATCAGGGCGATACCGGAGGTTTACATTCAGTCGGTGGTTCGATCTTTCTGTACTTTGCAGGCTGTTCTCTTCCGTAATCAAGGTTCGGTCTGCCAAATAGTTTTCGCTTCGTACTCGCTTGCGAATATCCTGGTTCAGTTGGCTGAAGAAATAACTCCCGCCTACTTCAAGTTTCTTACTAAACTCATTGTTGAAATTCAGTCCTCCAGCCCAAGTCGTAAATAGGCCATTATTATTGCCCTGATCAATGGGAATAGCCATATCTTCAGAGTTAAGCTCAATCCGTATTCCTCCACTGCCTCCCGACATCATCCGCTGCATCCCACCACTAAAGTTGAAATAGTCATTCATCGAAAAGCCCTGCTCATTGATATTATTGACCGTACCGATCAGGGACAACTGCCGATTGGGTGAAAACCGGTTGATATTGGCTTTGCCGTAATATCGTTCATCCGTACCGCCGCCGCCAGTAACCCGACCAAAGGCACCTTTCTTTTTGTCCTCCTTCAACTCAAGATTGATCGTTTTTTGTCGCTGTCCATCATCAACTCCTGAAAATTCAGAACGGTCTGATTTCCTGTTAAAAACCTGCACTTTATCAATCGCATCGGCGGGTAAGTTCTTAGTCGCTACTTTAGGATCTGTGCCAAAAAACTCTTTCCCATCTACGAGTATCTGATTGACTTGCTCTCCCTGGGCCCTTACCGTTCCATCTCGCTCCACCTCCACACCTGGCAAACGCTTTAATAAATCTTCCACCACCGCATTCGGCTGAGTTTTGAAGGCATCTGCATTGTATTCAATGGTATCTCCGTTAATTACCACGGGTACCCGATCGCCTTTCACCAATACTTCTTTCAAAATTTCACTTTCTTCAGCGAGTTGAATCGCTCCCAAATCCATCTCTTTTTTAAGCTCAATCTGTTGGGAATAATTCTCATAGCCGATATAAGTAATCCGGAGGAGGTAGTTATCTTTTTTCAATCTACCAATCAGGAATCCCCCATCAGCTTGGGTCGTAGCGAAGCCAGCCAAGACCGAATCAGCGGCATGCATTAGGGTAACGGTCGCCCCAACTAAGGGTGTTGCTGAAGAATCTACCACAGTACCATTAATACGAAGTTTACCCGTTTGGCCAGCCAGCCAAGACAAGGAGGTCACGATCAGACAAAGGGAAAGTAAAATCTTTTTCATATTGCTTTCTGTATTTTGCTACCCTACAAAAGTAGGGCCTGCAAAAAAGGAAAGCAGTTAATTAGTCTTGATATTAGGTTAATTTAGGTTAACGGAGATATTAACGATCAATGGACAATACATTAATGCTAGTACTTTGTAAAATAAGTAGGTTTGTCTTTTAGGTGCTGGATTTTTATGCTAATCGAGGAACGCCCGGAACCTGATAGCCCTAGCTACCAAGGTGAGGACGTGACGAAGAGTAGCGTAAAAAGACACGGCCAAAACGCGTAGATATTT
>Ga0070726_10000812_pt1 | contig 35386 bp, 25 predicted proteins | sample tdAd471_FD_67275 | JGI IMG/M metagenome (GOLD analysis project Ga0070726, IMG submission 67275) | Marine sediment microbial communities from the Atlantic coast under amendment with organic carbon and nitrate - tdAd47.1 | ecosystem: Environmental > Aquatic > Marine > Coastal > Sediment | place...
CGAACCATGCGCGATGTCCAAATGGCCCAAACACACTTCTACATCAACGACAGCTCTTTCGAACTCCACGGAAAAGCTATCCTCGGCGAAAACAACCTCAACGCTGCAGCATGACAAAATTTGATAGAAGAGCAGGCTAGAATGAACTCAACAAGCGAGCGCATTTTTTTCAGAGGCTGGCGGCCGGTTCTTGCCGCTACCGCTCTCATTCTCGGTGGTTGCAGCTCACAGACAGGGGATAATCCCGGAGACTGGGCGAAATATGGCCGCACGGATTCCGAAGAACGTTTCTCTCCGCTTGACGAAATCAACGAGACCAACGTCTCCAAGCTTGGCGTTGCCTGGTATCATGAGTTTGATACCGACCGGGGGCAGGAAGCGACACCGATCGTGGTCGACGGTGTTCTCTACACGTCAACGGCATGGTCGAAAGTATATGCATTCAATGCGGCCGACGGAAAATTGCTGTGGAGCTTCGACCCCAAAGTACCGCCGCAGACTTTGTTTAAGGCATGCTGTGGCCCGGTCAATCGCGGCGTTGCGGTGTCAAAGGGGCGTGTCTTTATCGGCGCGCTCGACGGGCGCCTGATCGCACTCGATACCAAGACCGGAAAGCAGGTCTGGAGCGTGCAGACCACCGATCCCGAACAGCCCTATACCATAACGGGCGCTCCACATGTCGTGAAAGGCAGGGTGCTGATTGGCAATGGCGGCGCCGAATATGCGGTGCGCGGCTATATCACCGCCTATGATGAGGCCACCGGCAAAAAGGCATGGCGGTTCTACACCGTCCCCAATCCCGATGAGAAGGCCGACGGTGAACCTTCCGACAAGCCCCTTTCCACCATGGCGCGCAAAACCTGGTTTGGCGATGCATGGAAAGAAGCCAAAGGCGGCGGCGGCACCGTCTGGGATTCCATGGCTTATGACCCGGAGGCAAACCTCCTATACATTGGCACCGGCAATGGCGGCCCGTTCGGTCTGAAGCTGCGGTCGGATGGAAAGGGCGATAATCTCTTCCTGTCATCCATCGTTGCGGTAAGACCCGATACCGGCGAATATGTCTGGCATTATCAGACAACGCCCGGCGACAGCTGGGACTATACAGCAACCCAGCAAATGATTCTGACCGATATGAAGATCGGCGGAAAAGACCGCAAAGTCATCATGCAGGCGCCGAAAAACGGCTTCTTCTATGTCCTTGACAGGATCACTGGAGAGCTTCTTTCCGCCAAGGCCTATGTGCCGATGAACTGGGCGACGGGCGTCGACATGAAAACCGGCCGGCCAATCGAAGTGGCCGATGCGCGTTACATAAACGAACCTCGGCTTCAGGTTCCCGGAACACTTGGCGGCCACAGCTGGCACCCGATGGCGTATAATCCGAACACCGGGCTCGTCTATATCCCTGCCCAGACGATTGCGACGTTCCTTGCCAATGACCCCAATTACAAATATCTCAAAGGTCATAACAATGTCGGTCTAGATCCCAAGACCAGCGCATTCCCGGATGATCCTGCCCAGATCGAGCAGATCAAGGAACATACATTCGGTGAGTTAATTGCTTGGGATCCCGCTACTGGAACCCGCAAATGGGTAGTCAAACACCCTTATTTCCTCAACGGCGGCGTTCTGGCTACCAACGGGAATCTTGTTTTCCAGGGTACGGGGGAAGGCAAGATCTACGCCTATGATGCGCGTGACGGAAAGATGCTTTGGTCTTATTCCACAGGCAACGGCATTATCGCGCCGCCCGTTTCCTATTCAGTCGATGGCCGGCAATATATTGCGATCATGGTTGGTTATGGCGGCTTTGGAGCGATGCTCGGCACAATTGTGCCTAACCGGCCGAAGCTACCAGGCCGATTGCTGGTTTTCTCTCTGGGCGGCAAAGCAGCGGTTCCTCCATTCGATATTCCGGATGTAGAGCAGATCGATCTGGGGAGCGCCTCCTCCAGCGGAAACCCGGCCAAGGGGGGGGCAGCCTATGGCGAGCACTGCTTCGTGTGCCATGGCCTCAACGCAAACAGCCGCTTCGTCAAAGACCTGCGACGGTCGATGATCATCCAATCCCCGGACGCATTCCGCTCGGTCGTAATCGAAGGCGCTTTTTCAGAGCAGGGAATGGTGGGATTCGCCAAGTGGATGACCCCGGAAACCGCCGAGGATATTCGTGCCTATCTGTTGCAAGAGGCGCGGAAGGCGGAACAGCGAGCGAAGACCCCCGCAGGCAAATAGACAGATCGATCAATTCAAGGATCAGGAGTGTTTTTCAATGGCTATAATCCTTGCTCAGCCCGAGTTTTCGGGCACTGTACAGAGCTTTCTCGCAAAATCAGCAAGGATGCTGATTGACGGCCAATGGGTTACCGCGTCGGCGGGCGATGTCATACCCGTGCTCGACCCATCTTCGGGCCGGAAGATCGCCGAGCTGATCGACGCAACAGCCCCGGATGTCGACCTGGCCGTTGCCGCGGCGCGACGGGCCTTTGACGATGGGCGCTGGTCAAAAATCCCGCCGGTAAAACGGGAGGCAGCCATGCAGAGGCTGGCGGACCTCATGCAGGCGAATGCGGACGAGCTGGCGGAGTTGGAGGCCGTGGACAACGGCAAGACCAAGCAGATGGCCAGCATGGTCGATATCCCCGCAGCGATTGGTGCGCTGCGCTACGCTGCGGGATGGACCGGCAAGCTGCCCGGTGCGCATCAGGAGCCGTGGGGAATGCCCGCCGAGACCTTTCATACCTATGTGCGGCGCGAACCAATCGGTGTCGTCGGAGCGATAACGCCGTGGAATTTTCCATTGATGATTGCGATGAAAAAGCTGGCGCCAGCACTGGCGGCAGGATGCACGGTCGTACTGAAGCCAGCCGAACAGACAAGCCTCACTGCGCTTCGCCTGGGCGAATTGATCATCGAGGCAGGCATTCCCGATGGCGTCATCAATATCATCACTGGCCGCGGCTTGATTTCGGGCGATGCGCTGGTGCGGCATCCCGATGTCAACAAGATCAACTTCACAGGGTCAACCAATATCGGCAAGGCGATCACCTGTGCCGCCTCCGACACATTGAAGCGCGTGACCCTTGAACTTGGCGGTAAATCACCAGTCATCGTCATGCCGGATGTCGATATCAACGAAGCGACGAGCGGTGTTGCACGCGCAATATTCTTCAACGCGGGCCAGGTCTGCGTTGCCGGTTCGCGACTTTATGCACATCGTCAGATTTTCGATGAGATCATCGATGGCGTAGCCAATGCAGCGACACAGATGAAGCTCGGCCCTTCACTGGCGTCCGATACGGAGATGGGGCCGCTTGTTTCAGAGCTGCAGCGGGAGCGTGTGATGTCCTTCATCGACTCAGCGCGAAGTGAAGGGGCTTCGATAATCGCCGGAGGAGAAGCCGCTGAAAGCGAGGGGTATCATGTTAGCCCTACAGTTATTGCAGACGTCAACCCGGATATGCGCGTGATGCGTGAGGAGATTTTCGGTCCGGTCCTTTGTGTTTCGCGCTTTGACGATCTCGACGAGGTCGCCGCTCAGGCCAACAATAGCAATTATGGTCTTGCCGCGAGCATCTGGACCAAGGATGTTTCCGTGATGCACAAACTCGGCGCGAAGATACAGGCAGGGAATATTTGGGGCAATTGTCATGGCCTGGGCGACCCGGCATTTCCCTTCGGCGGTCTGAAGCAGTCGGGCGTCGGCCGGGAGAGCAGCCTTGAAGGTATTCTGGCTCATACCGAACTCAAGACAATGATGATCAAGCTCTGACTTTGAGAACCGGGGTTGGTCTGGCGTATCTGGGCAAAGTGCCCGGGTAGCCTGACGCCTGAATAACGCGATTATTTGACCAATAGTCATATGTTGTGGCGATAAAGCCCAATTTTCGTCCAAAAATTCGCTTGGCCTTTGATCCCTGATGCGCTATTTGCTCATATAGTCATATTATAGCGCAAACAAGGCGGCCAATGACCGACAAGAAAGACACAATTCTTCTCTGGATGCCAGCATATCTGGGGTTTCATTCAATGGCGTGGCGCCAGGATGGACCGCCACGCGATTCCGAAATGGATTTCGATATGGTCCGCCGGCATATACAGATTGCCGAACGCGGTAAGTTTCATGGCGCTTTCTTCGCCGATACAGTGGCGGTCGGCGTCTACTCTGCCGATGTAAGCATGGAAGCGCTGAGCCGAACGGCCAAGGCTTCTGCCTGGGAACCCGTCACGCTGCTGTCCGCTCTGGCAACATGCACCAAGCATATTGGTCTACTCGGCACGGTGACGACAAGCTATTCCGAACCTTATAATGTGGCGCGTATGTTCGCCTCGCTCGACCATATTTCGGGTGGCCGCGCGGGCTGGAATGTCGTAACGACCTCTCACCCCAGATCGGGCGCGAATTTTGGACGCGATTCTAATTACGGCCATGCCGAGCGCTACGCGCGCGCCGAGGAATTTTTCGGCATCGTAGAAGGGCTGTGGGACAGCTGGGAGGACGATGCGTTCATCCGCGACAAGGTGTCAGGCCGTTATTTTGATCCGGAAAAGCTGCACGCGCTCAACTATCATGGCGAATATCTGTCGTCGGCAGGCCCGCTGAATATAGCGCGTCCGCCTCAGGGACATCCAGTGGTTGCCCAGGCGGGATCGTCCGTGCCCGGTCGCGCGTTCGCCGCGCGGCACGCCGATGTCATCTACACGATGCAGGCCGAGCCCAAGCACGGTAAGGCATTTCGCGACGAGGTAAGGGCCCAGGCCGCCGAAAGCGGGCGTAACCCGGACCACGTGAAAATCCTGCCCGCGCTTGGGTTTATGGTCGGCCATAGTCGCGCTCACGCCGAGGAGAAGATTGCGGCGATCGATGAGCTGGTTGATCCGGTCTTCGGTCTGGAAGTGCTTTCCAGCTATATCAAGGCGGACCTGTCAGGCTACCCTCTTGACGGGCCGGTGCCCGATGTGCCCGAAGACCAGTCAGGGTCGAAAACGAGCCAGAAATACTTCCTTGACATTGCAAAGCGTGACAACCTGACGATCCGTCAACTTATGCAGGTTGCCGCGCGGCTGGGCACGGCGCCCGGCTCGGCCATGGATATTGCCGACATGATCCAGGAATGGATGGAGGCCGATGCCGCCGATGGGTTCAACATCACTTTCGCCAATGACGAAGATTCGCTCGAGATTTTCGTCGACGAAGTCATCCCTGAACTGCAGCGGCGCGGGCTGTTCCAGACTGAATATCGCGGAAAGACGTTAAGAGAAAATCTGGGTCTTCCGCGCCCTGCAAACCGGTTCGCAGCCGGTTGAGCGGGATCATCGAATTCGCAGGAGGTTATTGATGTACGAACTACCTGAAAGCGTCGCACCCTTTGTTGGCCGCATGACCGACGTCGACAGCCATGAAATGATTCCGGCGGAGCTTTGGGTCGAAACCTTTGGCGAAGTGGTCAAGCCATGGGTGGAAATCATCGTCGCTGCGGCGGAAGGCAAAAACAGAAACAATGCCAATAATATGAGCATCCCGGATTTCGCCGGCGATGTTCAGGAAATCGACCCTGAGTCCGCGTGGACGGCAAAGGGACCCACCGCGCCTGCAGCGGCAGACATGAACCGTCGTCTCGATCTGATGACGACCATGGGGGTCGACAAGCAGCTCATGTTCCCTACCGGCCCTGGATTAGGCGGTTCGATATTGTTCGCCGCCGCAGAAGACAGGCACTTCGGCCTTAGCCGTTATGGCGTACCGGAGGGCAAGGGTTATGATTTTGCCCGCGATCTTATGCGGGCTAACAACGAATGGGCCATAGATGTTGCGGGCATTTCGGATCGGTTTCGACCGGTTACTCCGGTATTCGGTGAAACACCTGAAGAACTTTGCGCGGTGACGAAATCGTTGATCGACCGTGGGATACGGGCAATCCAGCTTTCCGCGCCCCGCCTGCCTGGTGGCGTCTCGCCGGCGTCGAACGATCTTGATCCCTTTTATGCAATGGTTGCTGAGGCAAATGTTGCGCTTACACTGCATATCGGCGGTGACTCGTTGCTGTTCCGCACGAACGACTGGAACCAGGCGGAGTCATTCAAGGGGTACAAGGAAACAGCCGAAGTCGGGATGGATCCATGGACCTTGTCGGCTCTCCATCTCGGGCCGCAGAACTTTATCGCGACGATGGTTACAGGGCGGGTGTTCGACAGGCACCCCACACTGCGCGTCGGCGTGATGGAATATACCGCGCATTGGATTGGGCCGCTCGCCCATCTTTTGGATATGTGGCACGACAATAACCAGGCCATTATTCCGGTGAAATTTGCTGACGGTTCTGAGGGACGCCGTCTGCCCATGCGTCCATCTGAATATATTTCGCGCAATGTCCGCGTCGCGCCCTTCGATTTCGAGAATGTGGGTGAATATATCCAGATGTATGGCCTGGAGGACGTGTATTGCTTCGCGAGCGACTACCCCCATGTCGAGGGCGGCAAGCAACCAGTCGACAGGTTCGCGGCATCGCTGGAGCCCTTGGGGCCGCGCATCATGGAAAAGTTTTTCGTGACGAATGGCGAGCTGATTTTGCCGGCATGATGACGCAGGCCGAACCGAGAATGTTTGAAGAAAGATCCATCAAGAGCCCCGGGCGCCACCGCTGATATCTGAATGCTTAGGAGATGAGAGATGTATGAACTTCCCAAGAGCGTTGTTCCCTTCGCCGGTCGAATGAACGATGTCGACAGCCACGAGATGATGCCGGCTCAACGCTGGGTCGAGGAATTTGGCGAAGCTGTGCGGCCCTGGGCGGAACTTACCATGTCACGGGTTGGCCCTCCGGGCGGCAATAGCAGTAACATCCCTGACTATTCAGGTGACATCGACGAGATAACACCGGAGTCGGTGTGGATGGCAAAGGGTGCTGCAGCGCCAGCTTCAGCCGATATGAACCGGCGGTGCGAACTGATGGATGTCATGGGTGTTAGCAAGTCACTGATGTTCCCCTCGGGCGTTGGCCTGGGCGGCTCAATCCTTCATGGGACCGCGAAGGGTACGCCGCGCTACAACCTTTTTGGCGACAAGACCTATGACATTGCGGTCGACCTCATAAAGGCGAATAATGACTGGGCGGTCAATGTGGCGCGCATCTCGGATCGCTTCCGTCCGGTAACTCCCATTTTTGGAGACACGGTTGACGAACTGATCTCACAAGCCAAGTCGTTGATCGACCGTGGCATCCGCGCGATCAGCATTTCGGCGGCACGTCTTCCCGGCGGTGTTTCGCCCGCCGCGCCAGAGCTTGATGCGTTTTATGCTATGTTGGCCGAAGCCAATGTTCCGATGACTTTCCACACTACAGGTCTTGAGTCTCTACTCTTCCGTACGAACGACTGGAGCAAGACAGAGGTTTTCCAGGGCTATAAGATGGGAGAGGAAGGCAGTCTCGATCCGTGGAACCTGTCCGTTTTTCACCTCGCGCCGCAGAATTTCATCGCTACAATGATCACGGGTCGGGTTTTTGATCGTCACCCCACCCTGCGCGTCGGCGTGATGGAATATACCGCGCACTGGGTCGGACCGCTCGCTTTTATGCTGGACCTCTGGCATGATAATAACCAGAGTATCCTGCCAGTGGTATTCGCCGACGGTTCCGAAGGGCGCCGTCTGCCGATGCGACCGTCCGAGTATATTTCGCGTAACGTTCGCGTGTCACCGTTCGATTTCGAACCCGTCGGCACCTATATCGAGAAATTCGGTCTTGAGGATGTCTACTGCTTCGCGAGCGACTACCCGCATGTTGAGGGCGGTAAGCGCCCGGTCGACAAGTTTGCGGAATCGCTTGAACCCCTTGGTCATGACATCATGGAGAAATTCTTCGTCACCAATGGCGAATTGATGCTGCCGGATTAAGGATATGGGTCAGCACCGCCTGGTCCTTACGGTTGTGCGGCGCTGACGCCTGCAAGGCGCATAGGGTGAAGAAGGACACAATAATTTGCTGGATGCCGATCTATCGCGGTACGCATCCAGCTGCCTGGCGCCTGAACGAACAACCGCGCACCCGGGAAATGGATTTCGATCTCGTGCGTCGCCAGGTTCAGCTGGCCGAACGCGGCAAGATCCATGGGGTGTTCTTCGCTGACTCGGTGGCTGTCGGAAGCAGCGGCGCGGATATCAGCACTCCGGCGCTTAGCCGCACGGCAAAGGGCTCCGTGTGGGAGCCGGTAACGCTGCTTTCCGCTCTGGCCGCATGTACCAGGCATATCGGGCTGCTCGGCACCGTGACGACCAGCTACTCCCAACCCTATAATGTCGCGCGCATGTTCGCTTCTCTGGATCATATCTCGGGGGGACGGGCAGGCTGGAATGTCGTTACGTCGACGCATCCGAAATCCGGCGCGAATTTCGGTTTCGACGAACTGATGCTTCATGCCGACCGATATGAGCGTTGCGCGGAGTTTCTTGATGTTGCGGAAGGGCTGTGGGACAGCTGGGAGGACAATGCCTTCCTTCGCGACAAGGCGTCGGGGCGCTATTTCGATCCGGCTAAGCTGCACGCGCTCGACCATCGCGGGAAATATTTCTCGGTAGCAGGGCCGCTCAACATCGCTCGTCCGCCGCAAGGGCGACCCTTGATCGCGCAGGCAGGCTCGTCGCTGGCTGGCCGCGCCTTTGCTGCGCGACATGCAGAGATTATCTACACGATCCATGCTGAAATAGGAGCGGCAAAACAATTTTATGATGAGATGAAGGATCAGGTGGCGGACAATGGCCGCGACCCCGACCATGTCAAGATTCTGCCTGGACTGGGCCTCGTCGTAGGCCACAGCATCGCGCATGCCCGGGAAAAGCTTGCTCGACTCGATGAGATTGCTGATCCTGTTTTCGGCATGGAGCTGCTCAACGGGTTCCTGCAGGCAGACCTCTCAGACTATCCTCTCGATGGTCCTGTGCCTGAGATAGCAGAGGATGAGAGCGGTTCGAAAACCCGCCAAAAATATTTCCTGGATATGGCCCGGCGCGATAATCTGACCATACGGCAGCTGATGCAGGTTGCGACGCGCCTTTCAACCGTGCCGGGTGACGCGACCAGCATTGCAGACCTTATCCAGGAGTGGATGGAAGCAGGCGCAGCCGATGGCGTCAATATCACCTTTGCCAATGATGACGACTCGCTCGAGATATTCGTGAACGAGGTCATCCCCGAGCTTCAGCGGCGCGGTCTGTTTCAGACCGACTATCTTGGCACGACCCTGAGAGAGAATCTGGGTTTGCCACGTCCTTCCAACCGTTTTGCGGCAACGACCTGATGACACCAAGGCTTTCGTGCGGATTTGCAGATGCAGCCGGTTTGTTGACCATTGGTCAAATCAGATCGTAATTTCGTGCTGAAATAGGGGGAATATTTCGCTTGAGGTCGAGCTTGCAATCAGATATTTGTTCTTATAGTCATTTTTATAATGAAAAAGAAATGAGCAAGCGTTTCTCTTCCGATAAATATGCGGGATGGACTCTCCCGAAGCGGCGTACAGGTGCCAGCGCGTTCGTGACAGGAAAGCTTGAGAGAGGCTCGGTTAGGTATCGCAACCGCTCCTCTCGGTATGGCGGATGAAAGGCGATTAATGAGCAAGAAGAAAGAAATCATTCTCCTCTGGATGCCCACTTATCACGGGTTCCATCCGATGGCCTGGCGCCAGGAAGAGGAATTGAGCGACAAGGAAATGGACTTCGATCAGGTCCGTCGCCTTATGCAGACTGCTGAACGCGGCAAGCTTCATGGGGCCTTTTTCGCCGATGGCGTGGCGATCGGTATCGCGGCGGCCGATGTCAGCATCGAAGCGCTCAGCCGCACGGCCAAAGGGTCGCATTGGGAACCAGTGACATTGCTGTCGGCGCTGGCGGCATGCACAAAGCATATCGGTCTGCTTGGCACGATCAGCACCACCTTCTCGGAACCTTATAATGTGGCGCGGATGCTGGCGTCACTCGATCATATCTCGGGCGGTCGCGCCGGATGGAACGTCGTTACGTCGGCGCACCCGAAAGCGGGCAGGAATTTCGGTTCCGAAAATCTGATGGGCCATGCCGAGCGCTATGCGCGCAGCCAGGAATTCTACGAGATCGTTGCCGCACTCTGGGACAGCTGGGAGGATGATGCGTTCATCCGCGACAAGGCGTCCGGGCGCTATTTCGACCCCGAGAAGCTGCACGCGTTGAACTATAAGGGCGAGTATCTTTCATGCGCAGGGCCGCTCAACATTGCGCGGCCCCCTCAAGGCCATCCGATCATTGCACAGGCAGGATCTTCTACGCCGGGCCGTGCCTTTGCTTCGCGCAACGCGGATATGATCTACACGATGCACGCCGAGATCAAACATGCGAAGGAATTTTACGACGATATCAAGGATCAGGCAGCGGAGAGCGGACGCGACCCCGATCATGTGAAGATCATGCCTGCGATGGTGCTGTCCGTCGGGCGCAGCATGGCGCATGCAGAAGAGAAGCTGGCCCAGTTCGACAAGCTGGTCGATCCCGTCTTCGGAATGGATTTGCTCAAGGAAGCGATCAAGGTCGACCTGTCCGGCTATCCTCTGGATGGACCCGTGCCAGAAGTGCCCGAAGACAAGAGCGGCTCGCGAACCACGCAGAAATATTTCCTCGATATCGCCAAGCGCGACAACCTCACCATCCGTCAGTTCATGCAGGTCGTGGCGCGCCTTTCGGCTGTGCCCGGCTCTGCCAAGGATATTGCCGACAGGATCGAGGAGTGGATGGATGCAGGGGCCGCCGACGGTTTCAACTTCACCTTCGCCAACGATACCGATTGCCTTGAGATATTCGTGGACGAGGTTGTTCCCGAGCTTCAGCGGCGCGGCCTCTTCCATACGGAATATCGCGGCAAGACGCTGAGGGAGAATCTGGGGCTGCCGCACCCGGTGAATCGCTTTGCCGAGGGGCAAGCATCTGAATCAAACAAGAAAAGCCTGGCTGCTACAGTCTGAAAGGAGAATAAAATGGCCGACGGATCTCAGGATTTCTCGACACTGCCCACATATTCCATGGCGGAACGCGACCGACGATGGTCGCTGGCGCGCGATTTCATGGATGAACAGGATGTGGAGGCGCTGCTCGTCTTCGGCGAGCACGAGGATAATGGACCGGCGCCATTCAATTTCGATACCTGGTTCACAGCAGACCGGCCCGGCTCGATCATCCTGTTCCGCCGGGACGGCGATCCCGTTCCAGTATACGCCGCCCCGATTCAGGGTCTCGACTGGGTGGAGGAAATAGCGCGGGGCAACACGCCGTGGATCGGACCGGATGATCTGCGCTTCGGTCGGCAGGCCGCGATGCTCGTTCCCACGATGAAAGAGCTAGGGTTCGACAAGCTGAAAATCGGTGTGGTCGGCCTTGACCCCTATAGCTTCTGGCAGCCGGACGGGTTCGTCCCCTATAATCTTTGGGTCGCAATATTGGAGGCCTTCCCACAGGCCGAATTCAAGTCGGTCGGCAAGGCGTTTACACGCCTCATTCAAATTTTGAGCGACGAGGAAATCGCCGTGCTCGGTCATTCGGCGGCGATCGGCGATTCCATGGCGCGTGCGATGGTTGAAACAGCGCGTCCAGGTATATCGGAAGCTGAAATATATGCCGCGGGCATGGCGGCGGCCAATCGCAATGGCGCGGTCACGCCGCAGATGCACTTCTGGACGGGCAAGACGACGATGGCGATCGGTGTGCCGACCTGGGCCTACCGGCCCATTGCGCCGCGCATGGTCGAAGAGGGGGACAAGGTCCACAGCGAAGTGTTCTGCTGCTGGGGTGGCTTGCATTCGCAGCATCAGGCGGCAATCGCGATCGGCAAGGTGCACCCGGATGTCGAACGGGCGGCGGCTGTCACCCACGAGTGCTATCTCGCGGGTTTGGAAGCGCTGCGCCCCGGCAACACCATGCATGATCTCGCCGAGGCCATGATCAAGCCGGCAACGGACGCGGGCGGCTGGATTTTCGGGCCGCAATTCCACGGCCTCAACCCGATGATCGGGCGATCCCGCATGCCGAGCGGCTATTCGATGGAAGGCGTGAAGCATGCGCCCAAGGGACCGCCGCCTCAAGTCACCGATATGGGCGAGGTAGAACTGCAACCCGGCATGTCCTTCTCGTTCGAACCTAGCTGCGGCTTTGGCAATCACTTCGTCGCGCTGGGCGGTACGGTGGTCGTTGGCAAGGAAGGGGCGATCGAATTCAACGCCTATACTTCCAAGATGCTGCGCGCCGAGTGGTAATCTGACACTTGGTCTCTTTTTCGCAGGGGGCATGATTGGTGCTCCCTGCGGACACTATGCAATCAATTTCTAACTTTAGCGCCCAGTACTGGCCATCGATCAAGCTCCAGCGTGCAGACTGGGCGAGAAAATCCATAATCCGGAGAGATGCGATGCCTGATGAAGAAGACGATCTGGGCATTCCCAAATTCTCGCTTACAGAGCGCGAAAAGAGACGGGTGCCGTCCTGTGCACTGCGGGCGGTGCGGAGAGGCTCGGCAAACGGCCGCCAGCGATAATCAAGATCGATTGAGACGGACGAGCGCGCGGGGGAAGATCCAGCATGCGCCGCTGCGCTCAGTAAAATTAGCGGCGACCGGTTGCCCGGCCGCCGCTAATTCGTTCTGCAATGCCCCTGCCAACGGCAGGGACTGGATAGGTCAGAAGGTGTAACGAATACCGACGCCATAGGTTCGTGGGTCTGACGGGGGGCTGACCACGAAGTTGACCGGCGTGTAAAGCGCGCGGATCGGGTAGGATGCATAGCGCTTGTTTGTCAGGTTCTGGCCATAAGCGTAGATTTCCACGCTTTCGAACTTGTAGCCCAGCCGGGCGTCGAGCTTGCCAGCATATCCCCTGCTGATAGGCTGTTCGTTCGCCGGTGAGAAATATGCCTTCGACATGAAGCTATAGCTCGCCGTTGCACGGATTTCTCCGGGGCCGACCGGCACGGTATAGCTTGCCGAACCGCTGCCCGCCCACTTGGGCGCATTATTAAGATAATTGCCGGAGCGATCCCAACCGGCAAAGCCGTTGATCATGCAGGCCGGGTCGCCATCGGGCGGAGCGCTGCCGCCATTGGGTTCGCAGAAGCTGTCATATGTTGCGTCCGTCCAGGACAGGTCGCCGCTCAGCGTCAAACCATCGGTCGGGCGAATTGCGACGCTGGCTTCGAGTCCCTTGATTGTGGCGCTTGCAGCGTTCTGAATGACCTGTACGCCGACATCCAGGATGCTTTTGACCTGCAGGTCATCATATTTGTAATAATATCCCGCAAGGTTGAAGGTAACGAGGCGATCAAACAGCTGGGATTTCAGGCCTATTTCATATGCCACCAGCTTCTCCGGACCGAACGTGAACGCCGTTGCCGAATTGATCGAACTGTTGAAACCAGGCGCCTGATACCCCTCACTGACCTTGGCATAGAGCAGTATGTCGCGCGACGGCTTGTAGTTGATTCCACCGGTGAAGACCGGTTCGTTGGCTTTGACCTTGTCGGCGACCAATGCGCCCGGCACGACGGCCTTGGTGTAATCGATTACAAAGTCCTGAGTTTCGCTGATGTAGCGCGCGCCACCAATCAAGGTGATTTCTGGCGTTACTGCAACTTCAGCCTGGGCAAATATGCCGAACGCCTCGAGGTCCGACGTGTCCCGCGGGCTGGTGAAGGGGAGGGTGGTGCCCAGAGTGTGTGGCGACTGGGTCGCGTATAGCTGATCATTGCGATAATAGTTGACGCCTGCCGTCACGGTAAGGACGTCGCCGGTGTAATTTCCGCGAAATTCAGAGCTGAACGTCTTGTGACGGATCTTGCTGCCACCGCTCAAATTGAACACAGGAGTATAGTAAGCGAGATCTACTCTATAGCTGCGATGCGATGTGATCGACGTGAAAGACAGTTCCGGTGAGGCCTTGTAGTTTATCGTGATGGCCTGCCCTTCGGACTTGTTGTCGTTTTTATAGTCGGCTGCGGCCGGTACCGTGACCTGGCTGGGGTTGGGAAGACCGATAAAGGTCTGTGTCGCCAGGTCGTAGAGAGAACTCCACACGGTGGATGGATTGTCCCGCTGCCACGTGTCGGCCGCGATCAGAACGGAGAAATTCTCGTCTGGTGACTGATAATATAATTTGCCGCGTACAACATAGGATTCGAGATTGTCTATCGGCATACCGGTCGTGGTATTCTTGATAAAGCCCTCGCGGGATTCATAGCTTGCAGATATGCCTGCACTGAGACCTTCGGCGAGCGGGCCGCTGACCGAACCGCGCGCCAGGACATGGTCGTAATTTCCATAATTGATGTCGAAACCGGCCTCGATTTCGCGACCCGGAGTGCGGGTGATAATATTGATCGCGCCAGCCGTGGAGTTGCGGCCATAAAGTGTACCTTGCGGACCGCGCAGAACCTCGACGCGTTCGACATCGTCAAGCGTGAAGAAGGCTGCGTCGGTATTGGGCAGATATTCGCCGTCGATATAGGTTGCGACCGGCTGTGCCGTCCCAATCGGGCTTCCTTGACCCGAAATACCGCGGATGGAAACCTGATGGTTGCCGGTGACCCCGCCGGCGCCCGTAATTTGAACAGAAGGCGCTATGGCAGATATCGACTGAAGGTCGAATACGTTGCGGGCAGCCAGTTCCGCGGAGGATACCGCTGTAATCGCGATAGGTACGTCTTGAAGGTTCTGAGCGCGGCGCTGGGCCGTGACGATGATTTCCATTCCCTCACCGCTTTCCGCGACCGACGAATCGGACCCTGCGTCATCGGTGGTAGGCGTCTGGGCATAAGCTGTCGTGCTCATGAGAATAGCCAAAAATCCGGCACTGCAAGCATGGCCAATAGGGCCGATGAAATTCCTTGACATAGATGTCCCCTTTATGTGCGTTGCAGCATGACTATTAGTCATATTCAAGGTGGAATTCAACAAGACTACGCGGTATAGACGCAAAATAAAGGAAAATTGCAGGCTTCGAATGACCAAAAAGTCAAGTTGCATTTATTGCAATCGCAAAATAATAAGGGAAAAGGTCAATATTTGTGCGATTTTTCAACAAATGGAAGTTGATTGAGAGCTTTCCGTTGCCTTAAATGAACAATCGTCATATTATTTCGGTGCAGGTTCATTTCCCCGAACATGCTGGCAGAAAAGGAGTTCAGTTCCCCGAAATATCAGGCTCCGCCGTCGGGAGCGTAGACACGAATCGCTATAAGAAAAGCGATGGTATCAAACCGGGTGTCATCATCCGAATGAGATGCTGAGCCAGAGCATGACCAACGGAAAGATTCTGGGACTTCACCGTCGATCCAAACCGAAAGGACATAATAGAATGCCCCGTAAAAGAGAGCCGAGGCAATGGAGCTGGCCCAATGGCGCCAAGATCGCGATCTCTGTTGGCCTTGCACTCGAGGATTTCAGTTTCGCCAGTCAGTATGTCCAAGTTCCAAAGCCCGGGCAGATCGACCGCTTTTCATTGTCTTATGCGGACTATGGCCGTCGCGTTGGTATTTGGCGGCTGCTCGATTTGCTCGATGAGTTCGGCATCAAGGGCAATATGTCGACCAATGGGCTCGTGGCCGACAAACATCCCGATGTCGTGCGTGCCGTCGCTGACGCGGGCCATGAGATCAATGGCCATGGGTGGGTTAATGATGTCCTTCCCAAAACCCCGGATGAGGAACGCGAGGAGATACGGCGTTGCACCCAGGCTCTTACCGAAGCAGCAGGTGCGCGCCCCGTGGGCTGGACCAGTCCTGGAAGCGCAGGCAGCGATCATACGTATGACATCCTGATCGAAGAGGGATATATCTGGAATGGCGACGAAGCCGCTGATGACATTCCGTATCTGCACAAAACAGATACTGGCATCATCGCTATGCTCCCGCGCACCAACTCCCTGCTCAACGATTTGACCATGTGGATCTGGGGCAAGAACCCGCCTGGCATCATCTGGGATGGTTTCAGCGACACGTTTGACGAACTCTATCGCGAGGGCGAGGACGGATATCCTAAATGGATGGAAATGACGCTGCATGCGCATATGGCAGGCCGACCGACATTGCTGCCGACCATACGCAAATGCCTCCGTTATGCGCAGGACCATGGCGATGTCTGGTTTGCCACACGCAAGGAAATCGCGCTCTGGACGCAGGAGCACGAAGGCGTGAAGCTGGGGAGAAAAGCATGAGCGGCAATGTGCTGAGCACGCCCGAAAAAGCGTTCCTTATCGATTTCATGGATCGGAATGCGCAAGGCATCGCGACATTGAGCGACGCGCTCTTTTACTTCGGCGAACTGGGCATGCAGGAGTTTCGCAGCGCCGAGCTGATGTGCAGTCTGCTCGAAGAGCACGGCTTTGCAGTCGAGCGCAACCTGTCAGGTTTTCCGACCGGCTTCCTTGCCTGCTATGGCGAAGGGGCGCCGGTGGTTGGCATTCATACCGAATATGACGCAAACCCGGCGAACTCTCAGGCTTCGGGCCTTGCCGACAAGGTCGAAATCGTGGAGGGCGCGCCGGGACATTGCGAGGGCCATAACGCCAACGCGGCGGTGATGGTCGCGGCGGCCATAGGTCTGCGTCACGCAATGGAAAAATTTGGCCTGAAGGGCACGATCAAGATCATAGGAGCGCCGTCCGAGGAAACGTTGATCAGCCGGCCTTATTTCGTACGCGATGGCGTTTTCGACGATATCGACGTCGTTTTTCACGATCATGTCTGGGATGATCTTCGTGCCGATTACGGGCATATTCAATATGCTGCGATATCGGCAGACTTCACTTTCCATGGTGAGTCCGCCCATGCTGCTCTTTTCCCGTTCAGGGCGCGCGATGCGCTCGACGCTGTCACCCTCATGGATATGGGAATGGCGCAGTATCGCGAGCATTTCGAGCCGCAGATGAGCGCCCAACGGACGATCACCAACGGCGGCAAGCAACCTAATGTCATTCCTGACCTGGCATCGGTCTGGTGGTATTTTCGTCACCCGCATGCCGACGGTACGCGTCGCCTTTTCGAGCAGGCAAAGCGCATTGCCCAAGGCGCAGCGATGATGACCAACACCGAGGTTGAGGTGAACATCCGTAGCGCCGTTTGGCCGGTTATGCTCAATCGGACAGCTTCGGAGGTCGCGCAGCGTAACGCGCAGGCTGTCGGAATGCCGGTGTGGACCGCCGATGAGGATGCGCTCGCAAAGACGCTGCAGGTCAAGGCTGGCAAGGAACCGGTTGGACTTTTGAAAGCGGCGGGCAAGGTCACCGGACCAGCTAAGATAATCGCCGCATCGAACGATTCGGGTGACGTTTCGTGCAAGGTGCCGATGGCGCGCATATGGTTCCCTTCCAATGTTCCCAACCTTGGTTTCCATCACTGGACTGCGGGTGCGGCGCTCGCCACCTCGATTGCCCATAAGGGAGCGATTGCAGGCGCCAAGGTGCTCGGCGCTTCGGTAATTGATTATCTCACCGATGACGGCGACTTGATGGAGCGGACCAGAGAGAGCTTTGCGGCGGAGCTATCCGGGATCGAATATGAACCGCTCCTGCCCAAAGACCAGCAGCCTCCGCTGGATCTCAATCGCGCGGAAATGGAGAAATACCGGGCACAGATGGAAGCGCATTATGTCGCGGAACGGCCGAAGTTCGTTGCGTGATGTCTACGCAGGCAACACCGCCATTGATGAATGAGGACATATAATTGAGCTCTGAGCAGCCGATTCAGCGGTCTGGCCATTTGAAACTGCTCATTACAGCTTCAATAGGGTCAGCTTTCGAAATTTATGATTTCACGCTGTTCGCCTTTTTCGCAACCGCGATTGCTCCTGCGTTTTTTCCGTCGACGGATCCTCGTGGGCTACGGAAAAGCATCAGAATATGAATCTGAATCCAATCGGGAAGTATTGAAACGGAGAATATATCGTGCCTCAGGAGAAAATCTGGTTTGTAACGGGAGCATCCCGCGGCTTCGGTCATTTGTGGACTGAAGCGGCCCTCAAGCGCGGTGACAAGGTCGTCGCGACTGCGCGCGATCCCAAAGCCCTAGACGGTCTTGTCGCTGAATATGGCGACGCAGTCTTGCCGCTGGCGCTCGACGTCACCGACCGGGAAGCGGTATTCGGTGCCGTCAACAAGGGGCACGCGCATTTCGGTCGTCTCGACGTGATCCTGTCAAATGCGGGTTATGGCTATATCGGCGCCATAGAGGAGGCCGACCCTGCGGAGGTGCTGAAGAATTTTGAGACCAATGTATTTGGAACGATCTCCGTCATTCAGGCGGCGTTGCCGCTGCTGCGCGCGCAGGGGAGGGGGCATATCCTCACCTTGTCGAGCATTGGTGGCATCATGAGCGCCGGGATGGGCGGAATCTATGGCGCCACCAAATTTGCTGTCGAGAGCCTTTCGGAGACCCTGTCCATCGAGGTGGCGGACTTCGGGGTCAAGGTAACCGTCATCGAGCCGGGACCGTTTGCCACCGATTTCTCGACCTCTATCAAGATTGCACCTCCGATGCCGGAATATGACGATGCGCGGGAAAAGATACTGGCCAAGCGCAAATCCGTATCGATCGGCGATCCGGCAGCCACGGCAGAGGCGGTGCTGAAGGTCGTGGACGTCGAAGAACCGCCGCTTCGGTTGCTGCTCGGTACGCTCCTGCCGATTATCAAAAATGTCTATAAAGAGCGTCTGAGCGGATGGGAAAAATGGGAAGATGTGTCGAACGCGGCACTGGGTAGCCCGGCAGGCTGAACCGACAAGTCTGGTGGGCCTGCCACTTCAGTAGGTTTTAGAACTTGAAATTCATGATGAATTCAGGGAGGGTTCTCTACCCTTAAGGCATAGATAGACAGGTGATATGGCAGCTCCGCAGGTCGTTCAGAGTATCGGTTCCTCCACTGACCGGAATCCGAAAATTCGCGGCGGCCGGCGTGATCGTACGCGACAGGCATTGATCGACGCGGGCGAGCGGCTGATAGCCAAATCGTCAGTTAGCGCTGTGTCGATTGATGAGATCGTGGCCGAAGCCAATGTAGCTAAGGGCACTTTTTACAACCATTTTGCGGACAAGGACGAACTCTTCACCGCTATTGTCGATTTTGTACGCGAAGAGGTGCATTCTCATATCACTGAGGAAACGAAGGCCCTAACCGACCCGGCCAGAAAGATTGCGAGGAGTTTCTGCGTCGGATTGCGTTATCAGCTGGACCATCGCGAGCGAGTCTTGTTCTTGATGCATAGCCGCTTCTCTGTCCGGCCTCTGCAGGACCCTGTCGAAACCGGTATCGTGGCCTATGTCTCTGAAGGCATCGCGTCAGGACGGTTCCATCTGGCGACCACTGAGGCTGGCGTTCTCTTGACGCATGGGTTGAGCGGTGCGGCTTACGCCTACTCGTTCGATGAACCTGACGCCTTTGCAACGATAGCGCGCGCGCAGCAACTGTCCGCGCTCCTGCTGCGCGGGCTGGGTTTGCCGATACAGGAATCCGATGCGATCGCGGCGCAAGAGGCCGATCTGGTGATGCGGCGCTATTTTCAGACGCAGAAGTCCAATTCCAAGAAATAACCCGCCAGGGCCAGATGCCGGCTTGCCTGATCTCCGGTCGCTACGAGACGGTCATGCGCCTTTCGCGAAGCAGTTCGCCGGACGAGGAAGACCCAGATTTTCTCTGAGCGTTCCGGAGCGATAATCGTTCCGGAACAGGCCGCGCCGCTGAAGTTCCGGCACGACTTTGTCTACGAATATTTCCAGTGAGCTGGCATCATCGTCGAAGGTGATAGCAAAGCCGTCCGCCGCACCTGCCACGATCCATTCCTGCATCATGTCGGCAATGTCCGTTGCGCAGCCGGGCATCACCGAGACGCGCGCTACCGTCTGCATCAATTGACGAATGGTCATCTTGTCGCGTCTGGCAATGTCGAGATAATATTGTTGCGCGGGATTGGGGCTTCCCTGACCGGCTGCAATTTCCGGTACTGGGCTATCGAGATCGTAACCCGAAAGGTCAAGTTGCAGGGTGCGGGCCAGCAGTTCGAGCCCAAGAACCGGGTCGACAAGGTCGTCAAGGCGGGCCAGCTTCTGTTCAGCATGAGCGCGGCTGTGTCCGACGGACAATATGATTGCCGGCAGGATTTTGACATGTTCGGGATGCCGTCCCTGTTCGGCGGCCTGCGCTTTGACAGCGTCGTAAAACTTCTTGCCCAGCTCAACTCCAGGCAGCCACGGACACACAATATCGGCGTTCTCGGTTCCTTGAATTGAGGACCCGGTCTGGACGAGTACCGGATGTCCTTGCAGTGGCCTTGCGATATTGAGCGGTCCGGCTACCGAAAAATGTTCGCCGCGATGATTGAGCGCGTGCAGCTTGGATGGCTCAAAATAGACCCCGGAGTCTTTGTCGCGAACGAACGCGTCATCTTCCCAGCTATCCCACAGGCCATTTACGACGGTTAGAAATTCTTCGCAGCGGCTCTGGCGTACCACATTGTCGCTGTCTTCTCTCCCGAAATTCAGGGCCGCATTCGGATAGGATGTATAGTCCAAGTGCCATCCGGCCCGCCCGTCCGAGATATGATCCAGAGATGCGAGCATGCGTGCGACGTTGTAAGGTTCTGAATAGGTTGCGTTGACTGTTCCCAGCAGCCCAATATTTCGGGTGCTGGCGGCGAGCGACGATAACAGGGTGACCGGTTCCCAGCGAGAGCCCTTGGCCGTGTAGCTGAGCGCCTGTGTGCCGATGTCGGTGACATAATACCCCACAGCGAGTGTATCGGGAACGAATACCCCGTGCAGCTTGCCCCGTTCGGCGGTCTGCACCTGTTGAAGGAGCAGGTCGAAATCCAATTCCAGATCACGCGTTGCCGCCTGACGCCATACCGCCGGATGGGAACCGAGATATTCCGGCATCCAGAAAAGGATCATCTCACGGGGTCTGCCATTGTCAGCCTTCATCGATAACTTTCCTGGCTCTGCCTTGAAGCGAAGGTGAAAAAAAGCCGCACGCGTGCTATGATGCGCGTGCGGCTCTCGACATGTCGGAGTGTCGTCTTACATGTCGAATTTGAGCGTCACACCATAGGTGGTCGGCATACCCATATAGTTCAGATAGGTGTCGATGCCGGTGCGATAGCTAGCCGAATATCTCTCGTTGAGAATATTGCGGCCCCATATCGTGGCGTTCCACTTACCTTGCGGATCCTGGATGCCAACGCTTGCATCCACCGTGCCATAACCTGGTGCATAAAGATCGGGCAGCTCACCCAGAGCGATATAGGTGCTGCTTTTGTAGCTGCCAGACACGCCAACAAACATGTCCAGAGTATCTGATACAGGCCATTCGTAGCGAATGCTGCCGCTTATCTGCCATTCAGGCACGTCAGGCAGATCGGTCTTGTGGAAGTTCTGCAGATTTCCCTGGTCATTCGTGTCGGTATAGTTGCCCAGGACATCTGTTTTGATCCAGCTGCCGGCAGCGTTCAATGTCAGACCCTTCGTCGGCACAGCAGTCAGCGACAATTCGGCACCATAGATGCGGGACTTCGGAATGTTAGTCAGACCACCTATCGGACCCAAGACCGGGTCGACGATGGTGCCGACAAACTGCTTGTCCTTATAGTCGTAGTAGAAAGCAGCACCGTTCAGCTGAACCCTGCGATCCATCAAGCCTGCCTTGAAGCCAGCCTCATACGCAAGCACCGTTTCCTGCTTGGCCGGCGTCAAAGCGGCGTCGAAGAATGAATTGAGGAACGGGAAGCCACCAGCTTTATAACCGCGCGAAACGTTCGCATATACAAGCGTGGTGTTGCTCGGCTCGTATTGAACACCCGCTCTCCAGGATATATTGTCTTCATTGTAATTCAAATTAGCGAGGCCCGGCTGGAACGTGGTCGAGCTGAGCGTGGTGCAACCCCCAGCCGGAATCGGTGCAATCGGTGCAACCAGCGCACTGATCAGATTAGTGTAGGCGTTGGCCGCAGTGCCATCGCCGGAGTCAGCCAAGCATCCCTCATAATCGATTTTCATCTTGGTGTAGCGAAGTCCGCCCTGGAGGGTCAGTTCTGGCGTCAGAGCAAACTCAGCGTTTCCAAAGAATGCATAGCTTTCTGCGGTTTGGTCGGAAAGTACCCGGAAACCGGTAACCGGAGTTCCATTGCCGAAACCCAAGCTCAAACCAACGATAGCTTCAGCGAAGGTGAGTTCTTCGAGGCTTGTTTCGTTGATCTTGTCGTGCTGATAATTTGCACCAACGATGAGCTTGACCCGATCCAAGTCGACCGCCGCGCGCAACTCCTGCGAGAAGGTTTCTACTTTTGCGTCACTCACAAAGTCGGCGCTGTCAAAGGGCAGACCGTCAGTCTCGACATACTGATGATAGTCAAAATCGATATAGTTCGTGATCGACGTTACGGTCACGATATCGCTGGCCTCAAAATCTACGCGGCCCATCAGCTGGGTGTACCTCGCGTCTTTCGGAAGATCCGCGTTCGGATCCCACTCGGCGAAGCGCGCGCCACGGTTTGCATAAGGGTAATTAGCCGTTTCAGCAGGTAGTATAGGGCTGCCGGAGCTGTTGGGGTTGAGCGCGAACGCCTGAGGCGCTTGAGAGTCGGATTTATCAACCCAGCGCTGTGCTGAAACGAGAACGTTCAACCGGTCGGTAGGCTCCCAAAGGAGGCTAGCACGTGCATTGACGAAGTTCTCCTGACCCGCGGTGTCGTCACGAGTTATGCTCTTCTGCCAGTCGCCGCGGCCCTGATATTCGACAGCGACACGCCCGCTCAAATTAGAGGTGATCGCTCCGCCGACATAGCCCGAAATGCCCATCTCATCAAAACGGCCATAGGAAAAGCTTCCGCCGTAGGTCAGCTCCTGAGAAGGTTTGTTGGCTACGTAGTTGATCGCGCCGCCAGTCGAGTTCGTGCCGAAAAGCGTGCCCTGCGGCCCCTTGAGAACTTCGACGCGCTGCACATCAAGACCCGTGCCGCGGGTCATTGCTGAGAAAGGAACGGGGGCTTCATCAATGTACACGGTCACAGAAGGACGTGCACCGATAAGACTGTCGTTGAACCCAACACCGCGAAGGGTGTAGAACGGATTGCCGGCCGTTGACTTTGTCACGTTGAAGCCGGGTACGATTTTGACCAGATCTTCAGTTTTCTGGATACCAGCGGACTTGAGCTGTTCGCCGGTGGCCGCCGTGATAGACATCGGAACAGTGTTGATGCTCTGCTTATATTTCTGAGCGGTAACAATGATTTCCTGGATCTGACCGCCATCGTTGGCATTTTCATCCGGGGTTTGCGCAGCAGCGATGCCGCTCGATAAGATGAGTGACGTTGCACAACATCCCGAATATAGAATCGTCTTTATAGACATTTTTATTCCCCTCCCTCTCTGTAAAACAATTTTAGTTTCTAAAACAAACCAAGCAGTTGAGGCTTATATTTCGCCTGAATTTTCTCCGGCAGGGCCAGCGGCCCAAATCCGATGTGCAAATACTGTCCTGACGCCCATCACCAAAATTCAGCGCCAGCACTGGCTGTTGAAGCTCCAAACCTATACACCCGCTCGCCTTACCTAGACTCTGCGATGACAGACTGTACACTGTATATATTGTAACTCAAGATTGACGTCAATAGGGTCAATTTACGAGCGGCGTCGCCCCAAAATTTCTGAAAATGATAGGAAAATGCGGCAGATAGAGGGTTGGCATGTCAATTTGACGCCGGGGATCGGGTGAACCTTTGGCCGTGTCCTGATTCTGGCGGAACGGCGAACATCGTCATGCAGCTACAGGCCGAACAAATACGGCATAAGCGATTATGACGTTACGTTTCCCTGCTGTACAATGCCGCACGCTGCGATTTTCGACTCGCTGGGCGGAACACTCTGATGCCTTCGCGGGCAGTTTTCGGCGAATAACACTGTATAATGAGTATAATTTGTAATAGTTGTTCAAATATGCGCTCTGTCCATGTTGCGAGAGGAAGCTCTTTCACATTCCCTTGAGATATGCAGGATGAAGCGTCGATTTTCCGGATATTATGAAGAAAATCCGCTGTTTCCGACGTTTCGATGGAAGAGGAAAATTCTGTCGTACGGGCCGCGTCCTCTTGATGACCCTCTTGCCTATGATCTAAATAATGACTAATCGTTCATATTTGGTTCAAGGCGGCTTGCGCGGCGATGGCTGTGAATGCGTTTCCGGTCTGGGAGAGAGATAATGAAGAATTCTTCCAAAAATATGGCGACCGTTAGTGCTGCGCCTTTGGTCGCACGCCCCCTGCCTTTGGAAGTATCCGCGCGGGCGCATCCGCTCTTGTCATTGTCGTTGCTTGTATTGGCCGTCTTTCTGGGCCGCTTCAACCAGTCGGCGCTTTATCCGTTGCAGGAATCGATGGCGAAGGGTCTGGGGCTGAGCGACAATTATGTCGCTCTTATGCAGGGGCCCGCCCTCATTTTGCCGTTCATCATTCTCGCCGTCCCCCTGGGGATGGCTGTGGACCGCATTGTACGCGTTCGTCTGCTTATCGGCGCCATGCTAAGCGGTGCGATCGGTAGCCTCCTGACGGCCTGGGCGATCAACCTGCCTGTCATGTTTGCCGGACGGGCGCTGGTCGGACTTGGTACCGCCGCTACGACCGTGACAGCGTTTTCCATGATCGCCGACCTGTTCCCGGCATCGCAGCGGGGCAGGGCGAAATCCGCAGCGGAGGGCGCGGGACATATCGGCAGCTCGGTTGCCTTCTTCGCCGGCGGCTTGCTGCTGGCGGCAGGAACGGGCGCGAAAAGCGACTGGAGTTGGGCGACGGCCTGGATGGTCACGCCGCTTGTTGTAGGAGCGGTGCTGCTGCTGGCGTTGCAGGAACCGCCGCGGGCGGAACGACACTCCAGCTGGCCTACGCTCCGCCAAATGAGGGCCGGCCTGAAGGGGTATAAGGCAACCATCATGCCCCTCGCGACAGCGGCAATACTGATTGAAATACCCACGGTCGCTACCTTGACATGGGCCTCCCCGATATTGATGCGTACCTTCGAACTGGGGCCGGATGGGGTCGGCGCGATCATGGGCGTCGTGATGCTGCTCAGCGGGATACTGGGGCCGGTAGCATGCGGTTTCGTGAGCGACATCTGCCAGCGAAGGGGAGGGCCGCACAGAGCTGCGGCAGCCATTGCCATCCTCGTCCTGATAACTGCGCCCGGTTGTCTGTTCGTGATCATTCCCGATCCATTTGTGGCGTCAGTCGTATTGGGATTTTACATGACCTGCCTCAGTGGAGCGCTCAGCATGACCACCACGACTTTCATGGTGGTCATTCCAGCGGAATTACGGGGACTGTGCATTTCGTTGCTCTCCGCCGCAGCGGCGTTGAGCGCGCTCGCGCTGGCACCGGTCATGATCAGCATGCTCTCGAGCGTCATAGGAGGACCCGGCATGCTCGGCGTGGCCCTCGCGCTCATATCGATCCCTTGCAGTGTGCTGGCCTCTCTCATCCTTTTCTGGGGCCTGCGCTACCTGCCCCGGCAGGACATGTCGGATGAAATATGAAAACATCATTCTTCCGTTACCATTTGCCGGAGCTTGGCAGCCGACGAACGCGTTCACCTGTAGAGAAGCCGATTCATGCCTGAATTAAAAGTCGAGTGCTTCATTGATGAGCGAAGCTATTCCTATGAGCACATCGCCGACATTCAATATCACCGGAACCTGCACTGGCTGCATGAGATGATGCGGCTGGGCGCGGAGATAGAATATGGCGGCCGACCCTTGTCGCACGACCAGGCGAATGTGTTGTCCAAGGAAGAGGCTCGGCATCTGTCCGTAGCGATGCGCAGGTCCTATGGTCCGGACGGTCTGAGAGGCCTTTTCAAAGAGCAGCTTCGCGAATCCGACCGGATGTGGAAAGCGATCGCCGCTGCGCCCCGCAATGCTCCTTATGGCCATTGCTTTGCAGACATGCGGGTAACCGGCATGTCTCCCGAAGAATTTCAGGAAGCGATCAGCCTTGAAAATTTTCAGCGGCGCTACGCGGAAATAAACCCCGACCATTGTTTCCTCGAAATACGGGAAAATGGCATCCATTCTATGGAGATATTCGGGATGTATGGCGGTCCCTCCGAGGTTTACCTGACGCTGGACCAGAGCATCGATATCCCGTTCGAGGGGGATCCGGAATTCCCGGAACTTGTGAAGGGGTACACGACCCTGGCCAGCGACGAGACCGAGATCGGCCTCTTCGTTGCCCATCAGTACAAGCCGATCGACAATGGGGTGGCGATGCGGCTCGGCTGCCTGTTCCCGCCCAATACGCCTCAGGAAATTGTCGACGGGCACAAGCTGCACTCGGTGATCGAATTTTGGGAACTTGTACAACCGGGCGGAGGGCCGAAGATATGACCAAGAAGTTGCACATGGCGTATTTCTCGTCAGCCGGGAATGGTGGCGGGAACAAGGCGGGAAGCTGGGCTAGGACGACCAACGGCTATGACTGGCGATATCCCGAGCTGCATCAGGACATCGCCCGCGCCGCAGAACGCGCCAAATTTGACATGGTTTTCTATGCCGATGCGCTGGCGGCATCTATGGTCTATCAAAACTCGTACGAGCATCAGGCCCGCGCCGGAATTATGATGCCGGTGCACGATCCGATCCCGATCATGGGGGTTATCGCAGCCGCGACCAGCAGGATCGGGATGGTCTCCACCATCTCCACCTCATTCTATCCGCCTTATATGGCGGCGCGTGTCCTCTCGACGCTCGATCATTTGAGCCGTGGACGGATGGGATGGAACATCGTGACATCGGCCCAGAAGAACGCTGCAGAAAATATGGGGCTGGAAGATCTGCCGCAACATGACCGGCGGTATGACATTGCCGAAGAATATCTCGAGCTCTGCCGCAAGCTGTGGGACAGCTGGGAGCCCGATGCGCTGGTGATGGATCGCGAGGCGAATGTGTTCGCCGACCCTGCAAAAATCCATACCGTGGATTTCAAGGGGGAGCATTTCAGCAGCCGCGGCCCGCTGAATGTGTCGCATTCGCCCCAGGGATATCCGGTGATCGCCTCTGCCGGACAATCTCCGCGCGCGCTCGAATTCGCGGGCAAGAATTCGGAGATGACGATCTTCATCAAAAGGACAGTCCCGGAGATCAAGGAAGTGTCCGGCAAGATCCGGGACCGGGCAGCAGCGGTCGGGCGCGACCCCAAATCCTGCAAGGTTTTCAATGTTATTCAGCCATTTGTCGGGGAAACGGATTCGATTGCGCACGAACGATATCAGGCCTTTCGCGAGACCATAAGCGCTGAATCGGTGCTGGCGAGCATGTCCGATGGATTGGGCTATGACCTGTCGACCCTCGACCGGAACAAACCTATCCCGCCCGAAGCGTTTGAAGGCAGCAACGCCATGCCCTTTGCGTTCCGGAGTTATTATCAGGACGGTAAGACCCCCACTTTGGGCGAAATAGCGCTGGATATTACCGCGAATTACCATCTTACGCCGGTCGGTACGCCGGAGCACATCGTTGACATACTGGAAGAGGTGGCGCGCGAGGGCGATCTGGATGGATATTTTCTGGAATATGCTATCACCGATTATGCCTCATTCGTCGAGTTTGTTGACAGGGTCGTACCTGAAGCGCAGCGCCGGGGCCTGATGCGCAGCGACTATACCGGCACGACATTGCGGCATCATCTCAATGAATTCTGAGCCTTCCGGCATTCGGCCCGGGCCGTCATCGGGAGCGGCAGTGCCCTTGCCGGGCCAGGATGTCAGCAATGAAGGCGTATTTCAGAGCTATTATGTCTGGTATGTCATCGCCGTTATATTCCTGGTCAACCTGTTCAATTTCATGGACAGGATGGCGCTGGCGGTGCTCGCGCCCTCCATCCAGGCCGACCTCGGCCTTTCGGATTCGCAACTAGGCCTGCTCACGGGGTTCGCATACGCGACATTCTATTCCTGCGCCGCCATTCCCATCGCCCGGCTGGCCGACCGGTGGAACCGGAAGAACATCATCGCCATATCGCTCGCGGTCTGGAGCGTCATGACCGCGTTGTCGGGCACCGCGCAGAATTACTGGCAATTGTTCGTTGCGCGAATGGGCCTCGGCGCCGGGGAGGCGGGGGGAGGGCCGCCTGCACAGTCCCTGCTGTGCGACTATGTCGCGTTGGAGAAGCGTCCACTCGCGATCGCGGTCAATTCCATCGGGTTCGGCGCGGGCATCATGGTGGGCATGGCGCTGGCTGGGTGGCTGGGACAAGCAGTCGGCTGGCGACTGGCCTTCGTCTTTCTGGGCGTTCCAGGAGTGCTGCTTGCGCTGATCGTGTTTTTTTCGGTGCGTGAACCTCAGCGCGGCCGGTTCGATGTCGTTGTCGATACGCCGCAGCCTCCGCTGCTTGCGACGCTCGGGAATCTGTGGCGGAACCGGGTCTATATATGGCTCACCACATATGCCGCGATTGCGAGCATTTCCCTTTTCGGATTGAACCAGTGGTGGCCGACTTTTCTGGCGCGTACTCATGGTCTTGCGCTTGCCGACATTGGACTTAGGCTCGGGGCAGGCTTGGGATTGGGCGCCAGCGCGGGCTTGCTTGCAGGGGGAATTGTCGGAACCAGGCTGGCCCGAAATGGCTACAGGGGGCCGCTTATCGCCAGTTTGCTTGGCATTCTTGCATTCCTGCCTTTCGCCGTCGCGGCCAACCTGACTTCGAGCGCGAACCTTGCCATATTTTTGATGGCTGGCAGCATTTTTTGCCACGGTTTTTCGACGGCGCCTACGGCTGCTGCAGTGTATAGTTCGGTCAGCCCCGAGATCAGGACGACAGCCGGTGCCGTTGCTGTTTTCTTTCAAACGGTTGTTGGCGCTTCTATGGGGCCGCTGGCTGTCGGAATGCTCAGCGAATATCTGCAGCCATCCTATGGCGCTTCGGGACTTCGCTATGCGCTGATGATCCCCGCCTTAGCCGTCGTTCCGGCAGCTTTGGCGCTGCAAAAGGCAATATGGGCATTGGACAGCGGCAAAGGAAATTTGTCGCCGCTTCGCCCGGATAATGATCGATCATAATGCGCATGGCTCATGCAGGCCGCCATTGCGAAGTGTCGGATGCCAGCCGCGCGGGTCGCCCGGTCCACATTGGTGAGGCAGGCTTGCAACCAGCCCGGAAAAAGAGGTATTCTGCGCCTTCGCTTACAGCGCGCCTCATGACTGGCGCGGGCGCTAAAAAGGCTGTAAACTATAAGAATTTAAGTGTCTCTGAAGAGGACGGGCGAAAGCCCGAGGAAAGGTGCCGGTGGTCAACTTGAGTGCGGACATATGTCGCTTTCCCTCGGCGGTGTGGCGAGCGATCCGCGTTGCGGGCATTGAACCGGCAGCTGTTCTGCAGATGGCGCGACTGCCCGCTACGGTTCATCTCGACTCCTCCACGCCCCTGACCACCGCGCAATTCTTCGCGATCTGGAAAGCGATAGAGGTGTTGGTGGACGATCGCGGATTTGCGCTGCGTATCATCAAGGCCGCCGATGGCACCGGCCAGCAGCCGGCCTTCATTGCAGGCCTGTATGCGTCCAACTTTCGTGACGCGCTCAATCGCCTGCTGCGTTTTCGCATGATGACATGCGAGAGGTTATGGACACGCGACGAACGCGGCCTATGGACGATGGGCAGAGATTGGACCTATGCAACGGAAGCGGAGCCCGCGCTGCTCGCCGATCTCAGCTTCTCCCTGATCGTCGAATTGGGACGGCGAGGCACCGGCCAGCATATCAAACCCGTCAAAGTGCAATATGCGAGGGATTGGAGACGCTGCGACGAACTTGAGAGCTATTATGGTTGCTCAATACAGTTTGGAGCGCCTCATAACGCGATTACGTTCAACAGCGCAGATCTCGATATTCCCTTCCCGGGATACAGCCCAGAATTTCTGGAACTTATCACGCAAAGTTTTCAGGAAGCGGCGAAAGAACTGAGATTTGAAGGAACATTCAACGATCGCGTAAAATCAGCGATGAAACGAACGATGATAAATGGCCGGCCCGATATCAGGAACATCGCTCGGGAGCTCGGCATGGGCGTACGCACATTGCAGCGGCGCATTACCGATCTCGGAACGAATTATCGCGCGCTGCTGACAGAGGCGCGCAGAGAGCTCAGTCTGCAATTGCTGATGAATCCGGACATGGATATCGATCATATAACATCGATGCTCGGCTACCAGAACGCAGCCTCATTTTATCGCGCGTTCAAGGAGTGGGAGGACATATCTCCCGGCACGTGGCGCGAGCAACATGTAGCCATGGACAAATGCTGAAGCGGCGATGATTGCCGTTGCGGAGAAATGACTATTCGACCAAATTTGTCATCTCCTGCAATATCTTTGTCATGCGCTGCAATTGCATGCGCCCGAATATACTCAATAATCAGAAATGGCTGCCGGGGCTGACGATTTTTGCAGTCTGATTTGTGACCGGGCCGAGATCTTTTGCCCAGATTTCCTGCCGTCGCTTTGCCAGTAGGATGTTGAATCGGTTTAATGCATCCGTACTCAAGGGTGGCACGGCCCATTCTTGGAAATCGAGCGAGTAATGAGGGTGGTTGAGCGGCGAGATGACTAAGAAAAATGAAGCGATCCTGTTGTTCATGCCAACTTATCTTGGATTTCACCCAATGGCGTGGCGACAGGAGGATGCCCCTCAGCGGCAAGGTGAGCTGGATTTTGATCACGTCCTCCGGCAGATACGGACAGCCGAGCGCGGCAAATTTCATGGGGCTTTTTTTGCCGATGGCATCGCCATCGGCATGGGGCCGGCAGACGTCAGCATCGAAGCGCTGAGCCGTACACCCCGCGGGGGCACGCGCTGGGAACCGATGACATTGCTATCGGCTCTCGCGGCAAGCACGAAGCAGATCGGATTGTTAGGCACGATCAGCACCACCTATTCCCAACCCTATAATGTTGCGAGGATGCTGGCTTCGCTGGACCATATCTCGGGCGGTCGCGCCGGATGGAATGTCGTTACGTCTGCTCATCCTAAGGCTGGCCTGAATTTCGGCGACGAAGCGCTGATGGACCATTCCGAACGATATGCCCGCAGCCAGGAATATTTCGATATAGTGGCCGGCCTGTGGGACAGTTGGGAAGACGATGCTTTCCTGCGCGACAAGGCGTCCGGACGCTATTTCGACCCCGAGAAGCTGCATGCGCTCGATTATTATGGCGAGTATCTCTCATGCGCCGGCCCACTCAATATCGCGCGCCCGCCTCAGGGGCATCCGGTGATTGCGCAGGCGGGTTCTTCGACGCCCGGACGTGCGTTCGCCGCCAGAAATGCTGATGTGATTTACACGATGCAGGCGGCAATCCAGTCCGCGAAGGAGTTTTACGACGACATAAAAGGGCAGGCGGCGGATCAGGGGCGAAACCCCGACCACATAAAAATTCTGCCTGCCGTGATATTGTCGGTCGGGCACAGCATGGCCCATGCAGAGGACAAGCTCGCCGCCCTCGATGCGCTGGTAGACCCCGTCCTGGGCATGGACCTGCTCAACAACCTCATAAAGGCGGATCTGTCCGCTTATCCACTAGATGGCCCCGTACCCGAAGTTGCCGAAGACCAGAGCGGCTCCCGGACAACCCAGAAATATTTCCTCGACATCGCCAAGCGAGACAATCTGACCATCCGCCAGTTGATGCAGGTTGTAGTGCGTGCGTCCTGCATCCCCGGCACGGCGACGAGTATCGCGGACAGGATCGAGGAATGGATCGAATGCGGGGCAGCTGACGGGCTCAATATCCAGTTCGCCAATGATGAGGACTCGATAGGAATATTCGTCGACGAAGTCATCCCTGAGCTGCAACGGCGCGGGCTGTTCCGTAGTGAATATCAGGGGAAAACCCTGAGGGAAAACCTCGGTCTTCCGCGGCCGACGAACCGCTTTTCTGGCAACGAGGCAGCCGCTTCGCTACACCCGATAGCCGCTCCAGACTAGCAGGGACATCAAATGACACAGATTAACAAGCAAAGGATCGCCGATGGAAATCAGCTATAGTTGTGGACCTGAAGATGGTCCGGTACTCGTCACCGGCGCAACGGGCTATGTCGCGGGGTGGGTCGTCAAGATGCTGCTCGACGCCGGCATTACCGTTCATGCCGCAGTACGTGACCCGGATAATGCCTTCAAGACCGGCCATTTGCGAGAGATGGCGGAAGCGTCGCGTGGAACTATAAAGTTTTTCAAGGCGGACTTGCTGGATCCGGGTAGCCACGAAGCAGCGATGCAGGGCTGCCGAATCGTCATGCATACCGCATCTCCCTTTCTTGCGCCGTCGAAGATATCCGATCCTCAGCGCGATGTGGTGGATCCAGCGCTGGAGGGAACGCGCGATATATTGGAGACCGCAAATCGCGTTGAAAGCGTGGAACGGGTTGTGGTGACCGGGTCGATCATCGCGGTATTTGATCCTCTGTCCGCCAAGGATGAGCCTTGCACGGAAGCCGACTGGAACGAGTCCGCGAAACTCGAGACCGGTGCATATGCCTTGTCCAAGGTTTTGGCCGAGCGGGAGGCATGGAAGATCGCTGAGGCCCAGGACCGCTGGAAGCTGGTGATGATCAATTCCGGCTTCGTTGTTGGACCGGGAACCTCTCCTTCACAAACGTCAGCTTCATTCGACTTTTTCCGCGCCTTCATCAATGGTTCCTACAAGGATGGCGTGCCGAGCTTCGACACCGGCACGGTCGATGTGCGCGATGTGGCCGAGGCCCACATGCGCGGCGCGTTCATTCCCGAGGCTGAAGGGCGCAACATCATCTCGGCGGAAGTATTGAGTCTGAATGACAAGATTCGGATTTTGAAGACGGAGCTGGGTGAAGATAAATATGACTTTCCGCCTGAAACGCCATGGGACCCGAAATGCCCCCATATGAAGCTGGACAACAGCAAGTCGAAAACTGTTCTGGGCATGACATATCGTTCCTTGACGCCGGCTCTTGTCGGCATGTTCCTGCAGGCGGCCGAATATGAACAATAATTGCAAGCGCTTACCGAAGCGGCAAAAGCTATCGCACCAGCATATGGTGGTTTTGAAATTGCGCGATCGTAAAGATAATCGCGCCGCCGGTCTTGAGGTGCAGTCATGAGCTCAGTTCATGAGGCCGACGCAAACAGGTCAACTTCCGCACCTCGTGAAAGCCAGTTCCGGATGTTCATAGATGAATGGCGGCAAGGATGGCGTCCAGGAACGGCCGCGGTAATGGGCGTTTCGCTCGGCTATATATTGTGGCACACGCTTTCCAGCTTCTTCGTTGAGCCGCTGCAGCAGGAATTCGGGTGGTCGCGGGGTGATATTGCCTTGGCCAATTCCGCTGCAATGATCTCCGGCCTTTTCGCACCGTTACTCGGTCGCATTGTGGACAGAATAGGTGCAAAGCCAGTCGCCATCTTCGGTGTGGTGATGAGTGCTTTAACTTATCTGGCATTGTCACAGATGAATGGCTCTCTGGCGTATTATTACGTCATGTTCTTTTTTTTGACGATGTCTGGCATGGCGACCACAGGCCTGACTTATGGCCGAATTCTGGTCGGCACCTTCAAGAAGTCACGCGGTACATCACTTGCGATGATACGTGTGGGCGTCGCCTGCTCTCAGACGATAATGCCGGTGCTGATATTCCCGGTAATTGCTGAATTTGGGTCAACCGGCGGATTCCTGGTGCTGGGCGCCATAAACGCGTTCATCATGCTGCCGGTTATCATATTTTTCGTCCCAGGCAGGTCGTTTCCGAAGGGCATGAGAGCACCCGCGGTCACGGAAGATGCGCCTTCGCGCTGGCGGCTACTTTTCCAGAATCGAAAGGTCATAACCATTTGCATCGCCGCGACGTTCCACACCGCGCCGATCTACGGATTATTGAGTCAGCTCAAACCAATCGGCGTTGCCAAAGGGCTTAGCTCCATGGAGGCCGCAGGCGCGGTATCTGCGCTGGGTGTCGCCTCCCTTATCGGTGCTCTTGTTGCGGGCATCTTCGTCGACCGCGTGTGGGCACCGGCTGTTGCTTTCGTCATGAGTGTAATACCAGCTATTGGCTGCTTCATGCTTGTGCTGTTGGGTAACGACGTGCCTCTGCCGCTATTCTACCTGTCGGTGATCCTGATCGGCATCGGAATGGGGGGCGAGAGCGATGTTCTGGGCTATATGGTCGCCCGCTATTTCGGCCTGAAGGACTATGCGACGATTGCAGGACTTGCATCGCTTTTGGTCACGATGGGAATTGCGGTCTCCGCATCGCTGATCGGGCGCGCCTATGATGCGTTCGGCAATTATCAAATGTCTTTGATAGTGGCGGGAATATTTGTAGCGTTCGCGGGTGTCGCTTATCTGATGATGGGCAAATATCCGCATTCGTCAGAAGGATAGGGCTTGAGGGCCAGCCGAATGTCAATAACAACATATGTCATGTTTACTATGAAGAAGACGCTGCGCGAGACACTTAATTGTTCGCGCTCCCAGTGCTCGTCGCCGACCTTATTTGATCCACCAAGGTAGCAGATCAGGCGCCCTTTGCTTGATGTCTTGTTCTGCCCATTTGACCGCTTCGGTTGCGCGATCTTCTGGTAGGCCGGTGGCGAGCAAGAGCATGCGGGACACCTCCCGGATGTACGTCGCGCGCCCGCGTTTCTTGCTCTGCAGTTCTCCCGCGCCTCGCACAATAGCGCCGATGTGCAGGTCGACGGCCGCGTTGATGTCGGCGATACGGAAATCGCCACTTTTTCTGCCCTCGACCAGAAATTGTCTGATCGCGCTGACAAAGTCCGAACGGGTCGAGAAATCCTCGCTTTGGGCGATGATTCGTCCCCAGCTCGGTTCCATCATTGCGCGGGTAAGGACCAGCTGAGGCCCAACGGCAGTATGCAGGACTGGGTCGGATATATGCTCGTACATCGCCTTGAAGAGATGAACTGATTCATCGGCGAGAGCGTGACCCAAGGTCGCGATTGCCTGATGGAGAGAGTCGAAATGGGCATAAAATGTCCCGCGCGATACGCCGGCAGTGTTGAGGACATCTTCGATAATAGTGGCTTGCGGTCCACGTTCCGCGCAAACCTCCATGGTGGCGTCGAGCAACCTTTGGCGCATGCGTTCGCGTTTTCGCGCGGCTGATCGGACCCGGAAGTCACCACTCTCTGCTGAAGCCTTATCTGCTTTCGAGTTTTGTCTCATTTTTTGCTCTTCCTGTGGCTCAGTTACTTGTGTTGCACAGGTGGCGAGGAGCTGCAAGCTGCGGCGATTGACTGGGCCTTTATATAAGACTATACGTTATGTATAGTATGTATAGTATGTTTAGATTTCTGGTCAGGGAGAG
>Ga0070726_10000814_pt1 | contig 35331 bp, 39 predicted proteins | sample tdAd471_FD_67275 | JGI IMG/M metagenome (GOLD analysis project Ga0070726, IMG submission 67275) | Marine sediment microbial communities from the Atlantic coast under amendment with organic carbon and nitrate - tdAd47.1 | ecosystem: Environmental > Aquatic > Marine > Coastal > Sediment | place...
AGGAACAGGAGCAGTTTTTTCATGTTATCGCCGTTGCGTTAGTGGAGGGCCGCCGAATGGACCGGTCAAGCGCTCGTATTTTGCGGTTAATTCATCGACCGTTTCAGGGTGAGCCGAATCTTTCTCGATGGATTCAACTGGGCAGAGTTCCAGGCATTGTGGCTGGTCGTGGTGCCCCACGCATTCGGTGCACAGGTTCGGGTCAATGATATAAATTTCGGCGCCCATGCTGATGGCTTCGTTCGGGCAGACCGGTTCACAGACATCGCAGTTAATGCATTCTTCGGTAATTTTCAGCGCCATGGAGGTACTTCTTCTGGCCGGCTCACTGGGCCGCCAGCTTCTGTTTTACCCGTTCCAGCACCAGTGGGTGGAGAAACATGGAGACATCGCCGTTAAATCGTGCCACCTCTTTAACCAGGCTGGAGGAGATGTAGGCGTACTGTTCCGCCGGGGTCATGAACAGGGTTTCAATATCGGGTTTGAGGTTGCGATTCATGGATGCTAACTGAAACTCAAACTCAAAATCAGAGACCGCGCGCAGACCGCGCAGGATGGCCGTTGCCCCCTGCTGCTCGGTGAAATCCACGATCAGGCCGGTGACCGATATCACGGTGACGTTGGGCAGGTGAGCGAGTACTTTTTCGGCAAGCTCGACCCGCTCATCGACGGTGAACATGGTCTGTTTATTAATATTGTTAGCGATAGCGACCACCACCTGATCGAACTGCCGGGCGGCCCGCTCAACCAGGTCGCAGTGACCATGGGTGATGGGGTCAAAAGAGCCGGGGTACACCGCTTTAGTCAATGGGAGGTTCCTTTTTAGCTGGTTGCATAACGTGGTTTGATCGCCAGTCAGGGGGCCCGGGTCTCGGGGCGAAGTGGCTACGGCGGGCTAGCGCAGGTTCCACCGCCTCATTGTGCGGATATAGGCGCGCTTTGTCATTCCCTCGGTCAGTTCCCCGGATTCTTTCGGGATTATTTTGGCGGCTGGTCGGGGATCGGTGGTTCGGAGGGTTCCAGCAGACGGTAGCAGATTTCCCCGGCGACTTTATGGCGTCTTTCCCGCCAGCGGCGGGTGGTGCCGGTTAACGGGGTGTCGCGGTGGTCGGCATGACTTTCCATATAGATGGCGGCGTCGTCGGCAATCCGGGGGTGGTCGCCGATCAGCGGCCACTGTGGGGGTGGATAGCCGAGTTTGTAGGGTGGGTCGACAAAAACCAGGTCCCAGCTCGGCGCTGGCGCGGCGCCTGTTCCGGTGCCGATAAAAACCTCAGCTGACTGCCGCAGAAAATCGCTGACATCGGCGCAAATCAGGTTGAGCCGATCGGTTCCCAGGATAGCGGCGCTGGCGCGTATCTGGTCACAGGCCCGTGAGTTACTCTCCACCACCGTGACCCGTTCAGCGCCTCGGGAAAGGGCCTCAAATGCAAGCGCGCCGGTGCCGGCAAAAAGATCCAGACAGTGGCTACCGGGGATTTCTGCCTGTAACCAGTTGAACAATGTTTCGCGGACCCGGTCGGGGGTAGGCCTGAGTCCGCTGGCCTCAATAATGGGCAGTCGGCGCCCGCGCCACTGGCCGCCGATAATGCGCAGGGTGCCTCGCCTGTTTGCCATGTTCAGCCAGTCCGGATTAGTAATGCAGTGACCGGGCCGACGGTTAGCCGCCGACCCGAATTTCCACTAGCTGGTCTGGCGTTACTCGGCGCACAAAAGCGTCACGAATCTGATCAGCGTCGATGGCCTCAATTCGGTCGACCCAGGTATCGAGGTAGTCCAGCGGTAACCCATAGAAACCAATGACCGCCAGGTAGCCGATAATTTTGCCATTACTGGCGATCCGTAATGGAAAGCCGCCGGTCAGGTTCTGTTTGGCCGCCAGCAGTTCCTGATCGTCCGGGCCCTTGGTGATGAATTTTTGCAGTTCTTCACGCAGCAATCCGGCGGCTTCATCGGCCTGGTCGTTACGGGTTTGCAGGCCCATGACAAAGGGCCCCGCCTGACGCATCGGTGAGAAATAGCTATAGGAGCTATAGGCGAGGCCACGTTTGTCGCGGACTTCCTGACTGATCCGCGAGCGTAGTCCGCTGCCACCGAGAATGTGGTTGCCGAGAAACAGCGGGAAATAATCAGGGTCCAGTCGGCTCACCACCGGTTGGCCGATAAGCACGTGGGTCTGCTGAGACGGGTGGTTGATCTGTTCGAAATGCGCGGTGCTATGTTCAGTAGCCTCCAGTTCCGGTGCCGGAGCACCGGGTGCCAGTCGAGTGGAGAGCTGTTCGCTGATGGTGGTTGCCTGCTCCCTGGAGAGGTCACCGACCAGCGCAACCAGGCAGTTTTGACTGCGATAGTAGCGCTCTTTGAAAGCCACTAACTGGTCTCGGGTGAGCTTTTTGGCGCTGGCTTCAGTGCCACTGGCCATGTTGGCGTAGGGATGATCACCATAGAGCCCCTGGAAAAACGCACGCTGGGCTAAAGCCCCCGGGCTCTGTTTTTCCTGTTGCAGTCCCGTCAGCAGATTTTTGCGCTCCCGTTTAAAGTCTGCGGCAGGAAAGTTTGCCTGGCCGATAACGGTGGTGAACAGATCGAGGGCTGGTTGCAGGTGGTCGGCATCGCTAAGGCTGCGCAGGCTGACCATGGCCATGTCCTGACTTACCGAGCTACCGACCTTGGCTCCCAGGTCGTCAAAACCGGCGGCGATGGCGTCCGCATCGAGATCGCCGGCGCCGGAAAATAGCAACTCATTCGTCATCATCGCCAGACCGCCCTGATCGCCATCTCGGGCTGAGCCGGCGTCGCACACCAGCTGCAGGTCGACCATCGGTAACGCTCCGGTGGGGACAAACAGGACTTTGCTGCCCGTTGATGTTTGCCACTGTTCGATCGCCGGACCGGCGATCAGGGTGGCCGGCATCAGCAGCAGGGGTAGCCAGATGCTGATCTGCTTCATCATCGTGTTCCTCGCCTGATTGGATTGATCGTGGAAGTGATTCAATGTCTTAGCCCTGCTGGCGGCGGACGGCGGGGCTTTTTAGTGTCCATCGGTTGGGGGTCAAGAATGGCCACGGTTACCCGATCGGGCCGCAGGTAACGTTTGGCGACCTGCTGGATCTGTTGGGGCGTGACGGCCTTGATACGATCGACGTACTCATCGAGCATCTGCCAGGGCAGGCCAACGGTCTCGAGCATTCCCAGCTGCATCGCCTGGTAAAAAACCGAATCGCGGGTGTAGACGTTGTCGGCTACGACCTGGGTTTTTACTCGATTCAGCTCCGCAGGGCTCACCGGTTCGTCAATTAGCCGTTGAATCTGGGCGCGCAGGGCGGTTTCAAGTTCGGCGACGGTGTGGCCCTGTGCCGGTGTGCCATCAACCGTGAACAGACCGGGCGCGCGCAGGGCACCCCGATAGCCGGCACTGGCACTGGCGGCGATAGCCTGGCCGCGTTGTAATTCGCGGGCAAATCGGGCGCTGCTGCCACCGTCGAGGATGGCGGTGAGCACGTCCAGCGCATAGGCCTCGTCCGTGGCAGTGGTCGCTGGTTTATCGGTTATCGCCTGACCATCGACGGCGCCGTCTGCCTCGCCGCCAAATCGGGGGACGTGGTATCCCATAATCAGGTGGGGTAACTGGGCGGGTAACTTCACCGTAAGACGGCGTTCACCGGTTTGCGCGACTTCCTGTCGCTCCTTGGGTGGTTGCAATTGGCCCTTTTTTAACGGGCCGAAATACTTGCTGACCAGTTTTTTCACCTTAGCCGTATCGACGTCGCCGACTACCACCAGGGTGGCGTTGTTGGGCATGTACCAGCGCCGATACCAGTCATTGAGGTCGGCAGTGGTCATGGCATCCAGGTCGCTCATCCAGCCGATGACGGGGTTGCGGTAGGGGTGACTGACCCAGGCACTGGCCCGGAACAGTTCATTAAGCTGGGCGGTGGGTCGATCTTCGGTACGCATGCGTCGCTCTTCAATCACCACCTGGATTTCTTTGGCAAATTTTTCGTCCTGAATCTGCAGGTTAACCATGCGATCGGCTTCCAGTTCCAGGGCGATTTCCAGTCGATCACTGGCCAGGGTCTGAAAATAAGCGGTGTAATCGATGCCAGTGAAGGCGTTTTCACTGCCGCCCTGGGCCGCAATGATTTCTGAAAACTTGCCGGGTCCATAGCGTTTGGTGCCCTGGAACATCATGTGTTCCAGGGCGTGGGAGACGCCGGTATTGCCGCCATGTTCGTAACTACTACCCACCTTGTACCAGACCTGTGAAACCACTACCGGCGCGCGGTGATCCTCCCGCACCAGCACTTTCAACCCGTTGGCCAGCTCGAATTCGGTCACCGGTTGCTGAGACGCAGCGTTGGCTATCGCCGGGCCGAGCAGGATGGCTAGCAGGGTAGGGACAAAGCGGGTCAATCGATTCATGGTTAGCTCTCGATACGAGGAGGGTGCATGGAATGGAGTCGCGAAAAGTTGGTGACAATGCGTGCAGATGCTAGGTATCCGCGTAGAGGTTCCTTAGAATAGCGGTGCTCCGGGAAGTTCGCCGTAGCGAACCTGCTGTGAGCCGACCCCGGGAGCTGACTCGGGGGCTGACCCGGCGCATTTTGACACCTCTTTGGACTAGTTGTTTCGCATGAGTGAAAAATCTGACTCGCAAGGACTCTTTGGCCGCCTTAAGCAGGGCCTGGCGAAAACCCGCAACCGTTTGACTGATGGACTCGCCGACCTGGTGTTTGGCGAGAAAACGGTCGACCTGGAAACGCTTGATGATCTGGAGGCCCTGCTGCTCACCGCCGATGTCGGCGTGGAGGCTACCCAGCAGATTATTGTTGATCTTCACGATCAGCTGGGTCGGAGCGAGCTGGATGATGGCCAGGCAGTTTATCGGGCACTGCACCGTAAAATGACCGAGATGCTGGCCAGTTGCGAAGCGCCGTTGCAGTTGCCAGATGCTCAGCCAGCCGTGGTGTTGATGGTGGGCGTTAACGGTGCGGGTAAAACCACCAGTATCGGTAAGCTGGCGCAGCGCCTGCGTAACGATGGTAAAAGTGTTCTGCTGGCGGCCGGCGATACCTTTCGCGCGGCGGCTTCTGAACAGCTACAGGCCTGGGGCGAGCGTATTGGTAGCCCGGTCATTGCCCAGCAACCCGGGGCGGATCCGGCGGCGGTTATTTTTGACGGGCTGGAGGCTGCGCGATCCAGGCAGATCGACGTGGTGCTGGCGGATACGTCGGGTCGGCTGCATACCCAGGCGGGTCTAATGGACGAGCTGCGCAAGATTAACCGGGTAATTGGTAAGTTTGATGAATCCGCACCCCACGAGGTTTTACTGGTGCTGGATGCGGGAAATGGCCAGAACGCCCTGTCGCAGGCACGGTCGTTTGGTGAGGCGGTCGGGGTTACCGGATTAATACTGACCAAACTCGACGGCACCGCGAAGGGAGGGATTGTCTTTGCGATCGCCGCTCAGCTGGGTATCCCGATAAAATTTATCGGTGTGGGCGAAGGCGTTGAGGATCTGCGGCCCTTTTCCAGTGCCGATTATGTGGATGTGCTGCTATCGAAATAAGCCACCGGTGAGAATAATCATGGGTGGGCAATTTAGCGGCGCGTTTCAGTCATTTTGTACAGGGAATTGATTTTTGATCCGTTTCAGTGAAGTTTATAAGCGTTACCCCGGTGGTGGCGAAGCACTGAAGAATGTCGGTTTCCGCCTCGCTCCCGGCGAGATGAGTTTTCTCACGGGCCATTCCGGCGCGGGTAAAAGTACCCTGCTGAAATTGATCACCGCCATTGAACGGCCCACTCGCGGCCAGGTCTGGATTGGTGGCGAGAATATTTCCAAGATAAAGTCGCGCAAGGTGCCCTTTCTGCGCCGCCGAATCGGCGTTATTTTTCAGGATCATAAGCTGCTTTACGACCGCACGGTGTTTGATAACGTTGCCCTGCCGCTGGTGGTGGCCGGCCTCAATCATGGCGAAGTACGCCGCCGGGTACGGGCGGCGCTGGATAAAGTCGGGCTGTTAAAAAAAGAGCGCGTCTATCCGGTGGCTCTGTCTGGCGGCGAGCAGCAGCGTGTCGGCATTGCGCGGGCGGTTGCCGGTAAACCACCCCTGCTACTGGCGGACGAGCCGACCGGTAACCTTGATCCGGCCCTGTCGCTGGAAATTATGAACCTGTTTGCCGAGTTCAATCGGGTGGGGGTGGCGGTGTTGATCGCCAGTCACGACCTGGAATTAATACAGCGGCTTGGATATCGGCAGATGGTGCTTGATCACGGTGAGCTGGTCGCCGGCGGTGAGCCATTATGAGAGCCTTGCTGATTCGCCACATTCAGGTGTTTTTCTACAGCCTGGGCCAGCTCTGGCGCACGCCCTGGGGCTCGCTGATGTCCGTGGCGGTGATTGCCGTGAGCCTGACTCTGCCGACGGCACTTTATCTGGTGCTCGAACTGACTGACGAGATTAGCGGTAGCTGGCAAACGGGAGCAGAAATTACGCTGTTTTTAACCGCCGAGGTGGATGATAAGGCGGCGGTTGAGTTAGCCGACCGGCTGAGACAGCGGCCGGGTATTCGGTCAGTTAGTTATGTGTCGGCCGCAGCGGCGCTGGAGGAGTTTCGTCAAAAATCCGGTTTTGGGGTAGCCCTTGATTTGCTGGATCAGAATCCGCTGCCATCGCTACTGCGGCTGCAACCCGATCCTGACCAGGCGGCACCTGCGCAGATCAATCAGTTAATCGAGCAATTTCAGGCGCTAGCGGAAGTCGACACCGCCGAGTTTGACCATGCCTGGGTGCAGCGGCTTCATGCCATGGTAGCGATTGGCCAGCGGCTGGCGCTGATTGCCTCGCTGCTGCTCGGGGTGGGAGTGGTGTTGATTATCGGTAACACCATTCGCCTGGCGATTTTTAATCGCCGGGACGAGATTGAGATCAGCAAACTGATTGGCGCGACGGATGCCTTTATCCGGCGACCGTTCCTCTATTCAGGTCTGCAGCAGGGGGCGCTCGGTGGGTTGCTGGCGCTGTTACTGGTGTACGCCTCTCTGAGCCTGCTAGCGCCGGTCGCCGATCGGCTTGCTGGCTTTTACCAGAGTGGGCTTACATTGCAGATAATGGGTTGGGTTGAGCTACTTCTGCTGCCGATAATCGGCGGAGCACTGGGGCTTTTTGGGGCGTGGCTTGCAGTGGGGCGGCATCTACGTGACATTGAGCCAGGTTAATTTGGGGGAGCTGCCAGACTTACATTAGTCAATCAGGTTTAAAGTTTTCGTTGATCGGCCGATTTAGACGAATAACTTTTAATTGAGACGTTCGATAGCGGTAGCCGTTGTCGAGGTCTGTGTACAACCGACAATCGTGGGAACCCTGATTGATGCGCTACCCTGACTCTGTCCCCCAATGTGGCGAGTATTTACGCTTAACCATTCCGTTTCTTGCCCAGAAAAAGCTGCCGGCCCACCCGCTAAATTACGCGCTCGGTTTTGAAATGGTATCGGCGTCTAACAGCGCGTTAAGCGCGGCATTTGCCGAACTGGTTAAAGACGGGGACACGCTGACTGCTAAACAGAGCCAGGAGTTATACAACGACCATATTGGCCAGCCCGGTGCCGAGCAGGCGGCTGCAACTAACGCGGCAGTCGGCGAAGTGTTAGGGGCAACGCAGAACCTGGTAGCGGGGTTTGCGGCGCAGGGCAATCTATATCAGGCATCGCTTGAGCGGGAGGAGCCACGGCTATCACACTGTTCAACCCCGGCTCAGCTACGCGAGGTCATTGCCACACTGGTGGTCGATACTCAGAGCATGCGCCGGACGAATGAGGCGATGAGCGATAGCCTGGCCGAGCATGTCCGGCAGATTGCGGATTTGCGTGAACAGCTTGATACGTCGCTGGAAGCGGCGAAAACTGATGCCCTGACCGGGCTGCATAATCGCGGCGCCTTCGATGACAGTTTGCAGAGTGAAATCGAAGCGGCCCAGGTGGCCGGGTGGCCGCTGGCGCTAGTCATGGTTGACATCGACCACTTTAAAAAAATTAATGACACCATGGGCCATCTCTTTGGTGACAAGGTGATTAAAGCAGTGGCCCGGGCGATCGTTAAGCAGACCCGCGGCCAGGACATTGCTGCCCGAATCGGAGGTGAGGAGTTCGCGATCATACTGCCCGATACTGACGAGCGCGGTGCCCGGGTGGTCGCCGAGAATATCCGCCGGGCGGTAGAAAAGATAATTCTGCGAAAAGCCAGTGATAACGAACGGCTGGCGAGCGTGACCCTGTCCGGTGGGGTCGCCAGGCTGGAGGACGACGACACGGGTGAATCGCTACTCCAGCGAGCCGATGACGCCCTCTATTTAGCTAAACACGGTGGCCGAAATCAGGTAGCCCTTTCCTGCGCTGCCTGAGTCAGCGGGTTCAAACGCCCGGTTTGATCAGCGCTGGCATACCGGGCAGTAATAGCTGCTGCGCTGGCTCTGGCGGATCTGTTTGATGTCGGTCTGGCAGGCAGGGCAGGGCTGGCCTTCGCGGCCGTAAACCGCCAGCTCCTGAGCAAAATAGCCGGGTTTACCGTCACTGTGCTGAAAATCTTTTAAGGTGGTGCCACCGGCGATGATCGCCTGTTCGAGACGGTCCTGGATGGCAGTGGCCAGTGCCATCCACTGGTTTCGGGTTAGCCGGCCGGCCCCGCGAGTGGGGCGAATCCCGGCTAAAAATAGCGCCTCGTTGGCGTATATGTTGCCCACGCCGACCACAACCTGAGCATTCATAATAAAGTTCTTCACCGCGACTTTCCGGGCTCGACTTAACTGGTAAAGGCGGTCTGCCAGTTCGGCGCTGCTGCAGGTAAGAGGTTCAGGACCAAGGTTGGCCAGCAGTTTGTGCTGTTCGGGCGGCTGCGCCCAGAGCAGTGCGCCGAACCGACGTGGATCATGCAGGCGCAGGCAGCGGCCGCTGCCAAGAACGATGTCGACATGATCGTGTTTACGGGGAGCAGTTTCGCTGGGCACATGGCAAAGGCTGCCGGACATGCCCAGGTGCAGAATCAAACTGCCAGCGGCGGTATCGATGAGCAGGTATTTACTTCGTCGTCGTAGTTTCTCGATGCGCTGGTTGCGAAATCGATCATCGATATCTTCCGGGATCGGCCAGCGCAGGCGCGAATCCCTGACGACTATCCGGCTAATGGTATGGCCTTCGCAGATTGGCTGGAGGGCGCGGCGGGTGGTCTCCACCTCAGGAAGTTCGGGCATCAGTTTCTCGTCGGGTCAATAGGCAACAGGAGTGCGGCTGTTGCGGGGTCAAGGTGGTAGGTGACTCCGCGCTCGGCGCTATGCAGGCTTAATTCGCGACTATCGTTTTGAACAGAGATCGTCAGGGTGGTAGTCGTGCCTTCGGCGGTTAGCCCTTCAACCACCACTGTGGGTAACGCCTCGGTATTCAAGCCCGGTGGTAATGGGGTCACCCGGTTAGCCCGAAGGTGTTGCCAGCGAGGTATCAGGGCGTTGATTTGGTCGGCTGATGCCTCCGGCGGCGTTGATTGCCAGCGGCCCGCTTGCCCGGTGGCGGGGTTCCCGGTTTCATATTGCAGGTCCAGGCCGGGCAAGTTCAGCCGTGTCAGCGTGATGGCAGGAGGTAACGGCTGGCGGCTGACCCAGTCAAACCAGTTACTGCGCAGGTGGTGGTAGAACAGGTCATCAATCAGGGCAATTTGGGAACCGGGGTTTCTGGTAATGGGCGCCTGCTGGTCACCCGGACTCTCTGAGAGCTGTAAATAGCGGCGCTGTCCGAGCGGGTGCGCCTGACCAAAATTAATCTGGAACTGGTTAAATCGAATCCAGTGGTGATGATCGGCGGTAATGAATTGTTCGGTGGCCGGCGGCGAGGGCGTGGGGAAACGGTCATAAGTGCCGGTGCTCAGGATGGCTAGTATTGCATCGACCTTTTCAGCATCTGCGCGCAAGAGCCGTGGCGCTGACAGCCACCACTGTTGGTCGCGGCGGGTGATTCGAAGCGGCTCGGTTGCTTGGCCACGGAGGGTAATGGTGGTGACCTGGTCGGCGGACAGCTCACTCAGCGGCTGGTTTTCCGGCGGTGGTGAGGGCAGCGGTTGCCACCCGAGCAGAATGGCGAGTGCCACCACCGTGACCAGTAGCAGGGTGTTGACTCGATTTAACGGCGGCGCCACCAGATAACTCCTCCAGTGATGGCAAATGCCAGTGGCAGCAGCAGCAAAAACCCCAAGGCCATGATTAACGCATGGCGGTCGGAGAGGTTGAGTTCGGTGTCTTTAGCGGCGATTGGTTCGATGTTGATCATTTGTTCATCGCCGGCAAGCCAGTTAATTATGTTGAGTCCTAGCTGGCGGTTACCGCCATTGCCAAGATAGGCGTTGGCAAGAAAGTCGCCGTCGCCGACGATGACTGCCCGTTGGGACCGCATGGGTGCCGGGTTTTCCGTATCCAGCGCCGTTTCGGTCCGCTCTCGGGTCAGTGCCAGTGCCAGGGTGACGGGTCCGAGCAGATCAGTCTGTTTGTCGAAAACTACCGGTGCTTCCAGTTCACCCTGTTCCAGCCAGCCCTGCTCACCGACGATGGCTAAGGGGGTTGCCTGCCAGCGCTGGTCGCTCTGGCTCACGCCGGTACTTAGCGGGAATACCGTGGTGAACTGAAATTGAGCGGTAATAGGATGCGGCCGATAAGCGTTGCGGGTGGCCAGGGTAAATGCGGCGCTACCGGCTGCCTGCATGCCGGCCGGGTCAACCAGCGTGCCGGGTAAAAACCGCACCCCGAGTTGAATGGCCAGCGGTTTGAGGCCATTTAAGCTGCCTGGATCACCCAGCCAGAGTAGCCTGCCGCCCTCTTCAACATAGGCGAGCAGTCGGGCCACTTCGCCGCCGGTGAGGCGGGTTTGTGGGGCGCTGATAATCAGTATTACGTTGTCAGTGGGAAGCGGCGTTGTCAGGTCCATCTGGTAGTCCGTTACCCGGAATCCCTGGTCAGAAAGGCTGGCGGTAAAGTGGCTGATGTCATGATTACCCTGACCGGTTGCCGAACGTTCTCCGTGTCCGGTGAGAACCAGAATTTCGACGCCGGTGCCCCGGCTTAACCTTAATATGGCATTGCTGATGGCCTGTTCGTCGAACTGGCGCAGGGTTTCATGACGATCAGCGATGCTCAGGTGGAGGACTCCGTCTCGGTCGATACCCGCGGCAGCGGCGCGATCCGGGTGGCGGTCCGGGTTGACGGTTTCGTAACTAATGAACTCGCTGTGACGTCGGTAACGAGCGATGCGCTGCTCCAGCGCTCTGGCCAGCTGCGGGTCGCGGGTAAAGCTGATCACGGATAATGGCTGGTTTAGCTGGGCAACAATTTCCAGACTGCTGCCGCTAAGCGTGTGGCGAGCGGCCGCTGTCCAGTCTTTTGCTATGGAGTGTTTGATTACCATGCTGCCGGCCAGTATTGCCACGATCAGAGCCAGGAGCAGGGTGATGCGCGGTTGCCAGCGGTCAGTGACAGAAGATGAGGGGCCCGGTGTCATTGTGGGTCAGGCCTGATAGCGCTGGCTATGCAGCCGCAGTCGTGTCAGTGACAGAGCGAGGAGGGTCAGTATGAGGAAATAGCCGATGTCGCCGCTACTCACTAAGCCGCTAAGTAGTCCTCGGTAATGGTGCAGCGTGGAAAACTGGGCCAGGGTCGCGGTGCCCCCCGGATCGCTCGTCGCTGATTCCAGAAACCATAAAATCAGTAGTAGTCCGAAGGTAAGCATGGCGGCCGCACCAGGATGACTGGTGAGCGATGAGATATACAGACCCACCGCCGTAAAACTGGTGGTTAGCAGCAGTAGCCCGAGACTGGCCGCGGCTAATAATCCCCAGTCAAGGTGGGTGGCGCTTGCCAGGCTTAACGGCATCGCTAACACCACGCCGATTAGCAGCAGCAGGAATCCGCAGAGACCGGCAAATTTGCCGAGCACGATGGCGGTGAGGGAAATGGGTGCAGTGGTCAACAGGGTCAGGGTTTGATTACGGGCCTGTTCAGCAAAGCTACGCATAGTGATCACCGGTAGCACCATCATCAGGATTAGTCCAGCGCTGCCAAACAGAGGTTTGACCACCAGCTCGGTCACCCCGGGCGGGTTAGCCAGCGCAAGTAGCTGGGATCGGTAGAGGGTGTACTGATCGATCTGGAGTAAAAACAGCCAGGCCAGTAGTGCGCAGACCGATGCCAGGGTGGCCCAAGCCAGCGGCGAGCGCAGCAGGCTACGTAACTCGGCATGGGCGATAACCAGTAGGGTCATTGAGATATTGGCTCCGGCGGATTCGGGGCCGATTCGTTTGCCACGGCTTCGTCAGTTAGTTGCAGAAACAGCTGCTCCAGTGACGGCGGATGGGCCGCGGGTGGGCTTAGCTCAGTGAGTCCCCAGCCCAGTTCCAGGCTTTTTCGAAGCACCGATTCGGTGCCGAGGGTTTGATCAGTAAAGCTAATCAAAAAGTCGCCGTCGGTCTCGACTAGCACTTCATCAATGCCCGCTAATTCATTTAGCGCAGAGACTTCGGGCGGGGTCAGAAAGCGGATTCGGAAATGGCGCCCGGTGGTGGTCGATTCAAGATCAGCCAGGGAGCTTTTTAGCACGAGTTCACCCTGATTGATGATCTGGACGTGACTGCATACCGCCTGTACTTCGCTAAGGATATGGGTGGAGAGAATAACGCTGTGGTTCTCCCCCAACTCGCGCACAAGTTGCCGGATTTCATCGATCTGCCGGGGGTCAAGGCCGACGGTGGGTTCGTCGAGAATGACCAGCTCTGGGTCGTGAACGATTGCCTGAGCGATACCAACGCGTTGCTGATAGCCTTTTGAGAGGTGACCAATTATTTTCCTGGGTACGTCGCCGAGGCCGCAGCGGTCGATGGCTCTGTCCACCGCTTCGGTCAGATGCTTGCCGCGAAGGCCATGGAGGCGACCGCAAAAATCAAGAAACTCTCGGACTGAACAGTCGCGATACAGGGGCGGACTGTCGGGGAGATACCCCAACAGACGGCGGGCGGCGATGGGTTCACGCAGCAGGTCATAACCACCGAGCGTGATCTGTCCACTAGTCGGTGCCAGGTTGCCCGTAATGATACGCATGGTGGTGGATTTGCCGGCGCCATTCGGACCCAGAAAGCCAAGCACTTCGCCACTATTGAGTGAAAAACTGAGGTCGCGCACCGCCGCCACCGCGCCAAAATTACGGTGCAGGTTCTCGACCTCGATCAATTTGCTGGTTGGCATCGCGTCAGAGTAGGGGGCAAGGGCGGTGTAAATCAAGTGCCGCTTATCGACTGTCGGCAACTGCCGGGATCAGGCATAAAAAAAGCGCCTGCTCATGATCAGGAGCAGGCGCTTTTTTTGAAACCCGAGTAATGCGTCAGGTTATTTAATTTTGGCTTCCTTGTACATCACGTACTGGCGAACTTTTGGGTCAAATTTGCGCATCTCTACCTTTTCCGGGTGGAGGCGTTTGTTTTTGGTGGTGGTATAGAAATGACCGGTGCCGGCGGAGGAAACCAGTTTAATTTTATCTCTCATTTTTTGGCTCCTTTGCGTGAGCGAATATCGGCGAGTACCGCCTCAATGCCGAGCTTGTCGATGGTGCGCATGCCCGCGTGGGAGACGCGCAGTTTGATAAACCGCTGTTCGGCTTCTACCCAGAAACGGTGGGTGTGCAAATTAGGCAAAAACCGACGCCGGGTTTTGTTGTTGGCGTGGGATACGTTGTTGCCGGACATGGGGCGCTTGCCGGTAACTTCACAAACTCGTGACATGACGGGTGTTCTCCAAAGTAGTTCTGCCGCTGAAAATTTCGCGCTGGCTATCAGTTCGTAGTCGGCGTTTAGCGCAATGGATCGAAAGCCATTCGATAGCGTCAAGGCGCGTACGCAGGGCGCGGATTTATACCAGATTCGGCAGCGGGTGGGTAGTAAAAGTTGTCCTGCGGAGGATCGGTTGCCTAAATAAGGCCCTCTCGAGCCAGCGAGGTGCAGGCCTGGTCACCGACAATAATGTGGTCAAGCACGATGACGTCGATTAGCTCCAGGGCCTGTTTCAGGCGTTGAGTAATCTGGCGGTCAGCGGCGCTGGGTTCGGCAATACCTGACGGGTGATTGTGGCAGAGAATGGTGGCAGCCGCGTTATGGCGTAACGCGGCTCGAACCACTTCCCGTGAATAGACGTTAGCGCCGTTGATAGTGCCAAAAAAGAGTTCATCGAAATGAATGATGCGGTGGCGATTATCGAGCCAGAGGCAGGCAAATACTTCCTGAGGGTGGTCGCGCATACGGGCGAGCAGGTATTTTTCGGTCTGTTCGGGGGAGGTGAGGGTGTCGCCCCGTTGCAGGGTTTCGCGCGCATAGCGCTGTCCCAGCTCGGCAATGGCTTTGAACTGGGCGAACTTTACCGGGCCAAAGCCATTAATATGGGTTAACTGGTGCTGCTCGGCGTTTAGCAGGTGACGCAGGCTACCAAATTCCTGGAGTAGTTCCCGAGCAAGTTCGACGGCATTTTTCCCCTGGGTGCCGGTGCGCAGGGTAATAGCCAGCAGCTCCGCATCGCTGAGTTTTCTGGCGCCGTGGGTAAACAGCCGTTCCCGCGGTCGGTCTTCTTCCTGCCACTGGTTGATTGCCATGGTTGCTCCTCACTCCCAAAACTAAGGCAGTACACTTGTACCCAATATGACGGGTCTGAACAATAAAAAAATTCTTGTTTGCGTTAGTGGGGGTGCTAGTGCACACCAGATGCCAGAACTCCTGGCTGCACTGAAAGCGCAGGGTGCTGAGTTATCCGTGTTGGCTGCACCGGATGCGGCGGACTGGGTTTCGCTGGATTTGCTGGCACAACTGACGGGCACCGCGGTGCGGTTGCATAGCCAGGGCGAGCCGTTCAGCGAAACGCGGCTAGTGCAGGTGGGAGAGCAGCTGAGCGAGGTTGCGCAGGCCTGGCTTGATGATGTGCTAGGCAGCCTGTCCAACGAGCCGTTTGATACGACCCTGTTCCTGGCGGGCGCGACAGCGGTTGAGCGCTTTCCGTCCATTGACCAGCTTGGGCAGGCGGTGCTGCCGACGGAAACTGGAGTGCCCCTGCCCCGGTTCGATATAGAGACAATTCTGGCGCTCATTGAAAAAAGTCTGACGCCGTCGGTGCTGGCGGATAGACGGGTGCTGGTGACCGCCGGCCCGACCTACGAAGACATTGACCCGGTTCGCTTTGTGGGCAACCGTAGTTCCGGAAAAATGGGGTACGCGGTAGCGGCGGCGGCGTGGCGAGCAGGTGCTCAGGTGACCCTGGTCAGTGGGCCGGTTGCCTTGTCACCCCCAGTAGGGGTGACCCTTATTAAGGTGCGTTCAGCGCAGCAAATGTTATCGGCGGTGGAGACGATAATCGGCGAGCAGGAGATATACATCAGCAGTGCTGCCGTGGCGGATTATCGACCGGCACAAAGTGCTCCCGATAAAATTAAAAAGGGGGCTGATCAGATGGCGTTATCGATGGTTGCAAACCCCGATATTTTGCGTGGGGTCGCGAGCCGGCCGGCACCTCCTTTTTGTGTCGGTTTTGCGGCTGAAACTGTGCGGGTAGAGGAGTACGCTCGCGGTAAGCTGGCGAGTAAAAACTTACAGTTAATCGCGGCTAACCAGGTTGGCGGCGAGACCGGCGGTTTTGAATCCGATCAGAATCGGCTGGAACTTTTCTGGCCGGGTGGGAGCAAATTACTAGCCTGGTCGAGTAAACGGGAACAGGCGCAGCAATTGATCGCCGTTGTTGCAGAACTGTTTGCGGCCCGTGATTAAGAGAGTGCCTCTATTAGAGGCTTTATTGGAGAATGGCTATTGCCAGGTATCGATGAGGAGTGACAGTGCGCCCGATCCAGTTAAAAATAGTTGATGCTCGCCTCGGTAGTGAGTTCCCGTTACCGGAATATGCAACGGAGGGATCAGCCGGTGTTGATCTGCGGGCGATGGTCGATGCGCCGTTAACCTTGTCAGCGGGGCAGACAGAGCTAATCCCTACCGGTATCGCTGTGCACATTGCCGATCCGGCACTGGCGGCAGTGTTGCTGCCGAGGTCAGGGTTGGGCCATAAACATGGCATTGTGCTCGGTAACCTGGTTGGGTTGATCGATTCAGATTATCAGGGACAGGTGATGGTCTCCTGCTGGAACCGCAGCACTGGCGCATTCACTATCGAACCGGGCGAGCGGTTGGCGCAGATGGTCTTTGTGCCGATAGCACAGGTCGAGTTTGAGGTGGTCTCTGAGTTTGACAACAGCCAGCGGGGTACCGGTGGCTTTGGACATACCGGCAGAGGCTGACTGGTGCAGCGCTATGTTGAATTAAATTTGCAGGAGAGACTCTATTGAAAACCCTGTCCCTGGCACGATTCCCACTGGTTTTTGCTGCAATTTCCGGGGCATTGGTCATGGTGGCCAGTGCCATCCTTTACGTTGCTACCGGTGTTGAGGTGAGCGATACCCGCGCCGCGCGTGATCAGCTAATGGCCCAGCAGCTGGCGCAACAGGTGGCGGCGAAGCTCGAATTTCAACGGTTAACCCTGGCCCAGTTTGCACAGGCAGAATCGGTGGTCGATGCCGCACTCAGTGGCGACTATGAGCGCCGCCAGCAAGTGACGGATGCGTTGGTGCGGCAGTTGCCCTACGCATGGAAAATAAGACTGGTCTCCGCCAATTTCAAGTCGACACTCCCTGACGAGCGGCCGCCGGTTGGGTATGCGGATCTTGATCTCGTTAACCAGTCTCTTGCCCAGGGGAAGGCTCCGGCCGCGGTAGCGGACCAGGTAGGCACTCCACAGGCTCGGGTGTTGATGGTTCAGCCGGTGTTTAAGCCCGGTGAGGAAACCGTTGTTGGTCATCTGCTGCTGTCTGTGCGGTATGCCCTGGTAGGCGAGCTTATAGAGCAGCTGGCGGTCGGTGGTGGCCATATCCAGTTGCAGCAACCGCGTAAAACCGGTGAGCCGCAGCTTCTCTCTGTGAAGGGTAGTAAGCCGTCTGCAGCGGGCAATCCGTTTGTGTCGAAAATTACTGGCAGCCAGTGGCAGGTTGCCTACTGGCCGGAGCAAGCCGGGCAGGGGGGTGGGTCGCGGCTGATATTGTTTGTCGTCGTTACCGGCCTTGTGGTTTTGCTGGTGGTGGGGTTGTTCTGGTTTCTCGGGCGGGGGCTACAGCGGTTAGTATCGGCAGATTTGGCGACGCTGGTGGTGATGGTGCGCGATGCCCGAGCGGGCGAATTGAAGCCGCTATATCCTGCCCGGACGCCCGATATCGTTGGCACTATTCACACGGTTCGTGAAGAGTTGTCTGGTATGCGCGGCCCCTCGACCCGACCTAAACCGAAGGCCAAACCGAAATCCAGACCAGTAGCCGCCAGCGCTGATACACCGGATATCGACCTCGACCTGGATATGGATTAAAGATTGGCAGCATTCTGCGGGGCTGGATACTTAGTGCCGGTAACCGATTCTTAAACGATTGAAAATCCCGGCCTCCATTTCCGGGTAAGGAGCTTTTTGTTGATTACACCTACCATTTTTCGCGCTTACGATATCCGCGGCGTGGTTGATCAGGATTTAACCGAAGAGGCAGCGCGGCTTATCGGTCAGGCACTTGCAGGGCAGGTGCGGGCTGCGGGTTTAAAGGAGGTGGCGGTCGGCCGCGACGGTCGGTTATCCGGGCCGAGGCTGCAGCAGGCGCTCATGACGGGGTTGATGGCCGGTGGATGCGATGTGATCGATGTCGGCCAGGTGCCCACACCGGTGCTCTATTTTGCTACTCACCATTTGGGAACGGGCAGCGGTGTGGTGGTTACCGGCAGCCACAACCCGCCGGATTACAACGGCCTGAAAATGGTGGTTAACGGCACGACCCTGGCCGAATCGGCGATTCAGCAGCTGCGGTCGGATATCGAGGCTGGCGAGCTACCCACGGGCACTGGCCAGTTGCGTCGTGAAGATGTATTGCCAGCTTATCGGCAACGGATTGTCGGCGACACGATATTGAACCGAGGATTAAAGGTTGTCGTTGATTCTGGAAATGGGGTTACCGGCGATATTGCCCCGGCACTGATACGCGAGCTTGGCTGTGACGTGGTGGAGTTGTTCACGGAGGTAGACGGTAATTTTCCGAATCATCACCCGGATCCCAGCAAGCCGGAAAACCTGGTCGATTTAATCACTGCGGTGGCTGAGCATGAAGCCGATTTGGGCCTGGCGTTTGATGGTGATGGTGATCGAGTGGGTGTGGTTACCCCCACCGGCGACGTGATCTGGCCGGACCGACTGATGATGATGTTTTCCCGTGACCTGCTGGAGCGTAATCCGGGCGCGACCATTCTCTATGACGTGAAATGTACGCGCCACTTGCCGGCGGTGATAAAGCAGGCCGGTGGTAACCCGGTTATGTGCCGTACCGGTCATTCGTTGGTTAAAGCAGAACTGAAGGCTCAGAAAGCAGCATTAGCCGGTGAGATGAGTGGCCATATTTTCTTCGGTGAGCGCTGGTATGGTTTTGATGATGGGCTTTATGGTGCCTGTCGGCTGCTTGAAATTATCAGTAAGGATTCCCGCCCGGTGCAGGCGCTGTTCGATGAACTGCCCGATGCGGTGAATACGCCTGAACTGCACATTGAAATGGCGGAAGGTGAGCCCCATGCACTGATTCCAAAACTGATTGAGGCGGCCAATTTCGACGATGCCCAGGTAGCGACCCTGGATGGTATTCGCGTGGATTTTAGTGATGGTTTTGGGCTGGCCCGAGCTTCCAATACCACACCGGTGATGGTGCTGCGTTTTGAGGGCGATGATCAGGCGGCACTGGAGCGTATTACCGGGCAGTTCCGCGACCTGTTTCAGCGGGTGGTGCCTGAGGTTGATTTTCCGCTGTAAGCTCGACCAGGTAACTCATGGTGAGGTTGTCCAGCAGCGCTGAGCCGGTAGAAATAAACAGCGCCGGGTAATCGATCGCCCCGTTGGCCGGTGGAGTGGCTGCCAAATGGGTAATATCGGTTAGCTGGTGGGTATGGATGGGTGTTGTCTGCTGCCAGGCGGCCAGATCACCAAATCGCAGGCTGTCGTCGGAGTCAACATAAAGTGTGTTGCCGCGCCATTGCGGATGGTCATGGATTTCCCGCTGTTCGATGCAATCGGCCCCGACGCTGATGACGATCCTCGCCGCAAACTGATCCGGGTGATAGATCGGCGTGTTGCTGGTGGTGCTCAGTACCAGCAGGTCGCAGTCCTTCAGGTCGGCATAGTCGACAGCGATGATTTCACAGTCAGATTCAAACGCTTGCAGGGCCGTCGCTAATGCGCTGGCCCGCCCGGGTAGTGGGTCGGTAATCTGGATCGATCGATAGTTGTTGCGACTGAGCAGACAAAGCGCGGCGTAAAATCCGACCCGTCCCGCGCCTGCCAGGGTGAGTCGCTGGAGAGGTTCGTTTCCGTCCTGAAGATAACCGGCCGCCAGGGCGGCACAGGCGCCCGTGCGGATCGACGACAGCAGGCAGGCAGCAAACTCGTGGCTGATAAAGTTTTCTGCCGGGTCGAGGTAAAAGGCTTTGCCGACGCTAATCTGGTCGGGTACTTTCAGGCCTGCCCGATTAGTCCCGACCAGCTTAACGGTTTTGTGGAGTTGGCCGGTTGAGGTCGCTCGCACACAGGGCATGACCCGGAAATCTCCGGTTTCATAGGATTGTTTGAAAAGCTGCTTGGCAGGCAGGGTCAGATGAGCGCTACCCTTGCCAATTTCGGTGAGGCCACGGTCCAGATAGTCCAGATAGCCGGTCAGGTCGTCACAAAGTAACCGATGCACCTGAAGGTCACTAAAGTGTTGGGATGGCTCCGGGCTGACCCTTAAAATTTTCTTTAATAATAATGGGTTAATAGTGTTTTCTGGGTCGGAAAAAATGCGATCAGGTTTCATTAAAACAGCGCCTGGTGTTGCCGCGAGAGTGCCTGCATAGAATTAACTCGGCCGAAAAGGTTCCCTTCTGCACGGCTGCGAAGGAAAATTACAGTTTAGCCTGCGCTAATGCCCCTACTTTCTATTGTTTAATCAGGACTCGATACCTTGCGCCAATCTAACTGGATCGCACCTTCCATTCTTTCCGCCGATTTTGCCCGCCTGGGGGAGGATGTAGCGGCTGTCGTTGCGGCGGGCGCAGATGTGGTTCATGTTGATGTGATGGACAACCACTATGTGCCTAATCTCACGGTCGGGCCCATGGTCTGTCAGGCGTTGCGCGGTTACGGTATTAGGGCGACGATGGATGTCCATTTGATGGTCAGCCCGGTGGACAGTCTGGTGTCGGCTTTTGCTGATGCCGGTGCGGACTACATCACCTTTCATCCAGAGGCTAGTGGGCATGTTGATCGTACGCTGGCCCTAATCCGTGACAGCGGTTGTAAGGCCGGTCTGGTGCTCAACCCGGCCACTACCACCGATTGTTTGCGCCACGTCATGGACCGACTCGACATGGTGTTGTTAATGTCGGTTAATCCAGGCTTTGGGGGGCAGTCATTTATCCCCTCGACACTGCAGAAAATTGCCGAGACGCGCCGGCTTATCGATGAACACGGCGGGGAGATTCGCCTGCAGGTCGATGGTGGTATCAAGGTGGCTAACATCGCCGAAGTAGCGGCCGCTGGTGCGGATACTTTTGTTGCTGGATCAGCCATTTTTGGTAGTGACGATTACCGGGCAACCCTGCAGCAGATGCGCGCAGAGCTGGCATCGGTTTGACCAGGCTGGCGCGCACCGCACTTCAACTAATTTCGCTTACCCGACAACTCAGACAATGAATCAGGATGATTTTCAACAGGCGTTGCAGGCCGGTTATAACCGGGTGCCGGTTTATCGTCAGGTGTTGGCGGATGTCGACACCCCGCTAAGTACCTATTTAAAGCTCGCAGGTCGGCCCTATAGTTTCCTGCTGGAGTCGGTTCAGGGGGGTGAAAAATGGGGCCGGTATTCGATGATCGGTCTGCCGTCAGAGACCCGCATTAAAGTCAGCGGTCACCAGGTAACTCTGGAGCAGAACGGTGAGGCAGAGCAGTGGGAGGTTGACGATCCACTGACCTGGATTGATGAATATCAGACCCAGTTTCGAGTGGCGCCAGTGGAAGGGTTACCGCGGTTCAGCGGTGGCCTGGTGGGTTATTTCGGTTACGACACGATTCGCTATGTGGAACCTCGGTTGGGGCCCAATACCAAACCAGACCCGATTGGCGTGCCCGATATCCTGCTCATGCTGGCTGAAGAGGTGGTGGTTTTCGATAATCTCAGCGGTAGCCTTTACGCGATCGTGCACGCCCACGATAAGGGTCCGAAAACCCACGCCTGGGCAGAGGCACGACTCGACCAGTTGATCGAGGAGCTGGAGCAACCGCTAAAAGCGTACCCGCAATCGCTGCCGGTGCTGGGATTGACGGAGGCGCACAGTAATTTTCACGCCAGTTTTACCCAGCAGGGATATGAGGATGCGGTAGAGCGGGTGAAGCGCTATATCGTCGACGGTGACGTGATGCAGGTGGTGCCTTCTCAGCGCATGTCGATCGATTTCGCGGCTGAGCCAATCGATCTCTACCGGGCGCTACGTTACCTCAATCCTTCGCCCTATATGTTTCACCTCCAGCTGGACGATTTTGCCGTGGTTGGCGCTTCGCCAGAAGTATTAACGCGTCTCGAAGATGGCGTGCTCACCGTGAGGCCGATCGCCGGTACGCGTCCTCGCGGGCAGGATGCTGAACAGGATCTGGCTTTCGAACGGGAGTTAATGGAGGATCCCAAGGAGCTGGCAGAGCATCTGATGCTTATTGATCTGGGGCGTAATGATGTTGGTCGGGTGGCAGAAATTGGCAGTGTTGAGGTGACCGAATCCATGGTGGTGGAGCGATATTCACACGTCATGCATATTGTTTCCAATGTCGAAGGCCGGGTGCGCGAGGGCATGACCGCCATTGATGCGCTGCGGGCGACTTTCCCCGCCGGTACCCTGACCGGCGCCCCGAAAGTGCGGGCCATGGAAATTATTAACGAGCTGGAGCCGGTTAAGCGCGGCGTTTATTCCGGTGCGGTGGGTTACATCGGCTGGAGTGGCAACATGGATACCGCCATCGCGATTCGCACGGCGGTAATCAAAAATGGCACCCTGCATATTCAGGCCGGCGGCGGTATCGTTGCCGACTCTGTGCCTGCCACTGAGTGGGAGGAGACGCTGAATAAACGTCGAGCCCTGTTCAGAGCGGTGGCGATGGTCGAGGCGGGACTACTGGCCGACTCTGAAGCCAGTCAGGCAGAGCGTTAATTATGTTGTTGATGATCGATAACTACGATTCCTTTACCTACAATCTGGTCCAGTATCTCGGCGAGCTTGGGGAGCAGGTTGAGGTGGTGCGAAACGACGCAGCCACCGTGGCTGAACTGCAGGCCATGGCTCCTCGGCAGATTATGATCTCTCCCGGTCCCTGTGCGCCGGCGCAGGCCGGTTTGTCGATGGAATTAATTGCTGCCGTGGCCGGCAAAATTCCGTTGCTGGGGGTTTGTCTGGGGCATCAGTGCCTGGGTGAAGTGTTTGGTGGCAAGGTCGTCCATGCCCGAGAGGTAATGCACGGTAAGGTGTCGCCGATTTACCACGATGGGAAAGGGGTGTTTGCAGGCCTGCCGACGCCTTTCACGGCCACTCGATACCACTCGTTAGTGGTGGAAGAAGCAACCTTGCCCGATTGTTTTGAAATCAGCGCCTGGACCCAATTTGATGACGGTAGTCGCGATGAGATTATGGGCCTGCGTCACAAAACCCTGGCCGTTGAAGGGGTGCAATTTCACCCCGAATCAATCAAATCAGAATACGGTCACGAGCTGTTGCGTAATTTTTTGCAGCAGAAAACCCCATCGGAATAGTTAATTAAATGGATATGCAGCAGGCGATTGCCAGGGTCATAGCGGGCGAAAATCTCGCGGCCAACGAGATGGCCGATACCATGGCCTTGATCATGGGCGGCGATGCGACGCCGGCCCAGATCGGTGGTTTTCTGGTCGGACTCCGAGTGAAGGGCGAGACCATTACCGAAATTACCGAGGCGGCTCGGGTAATGCGTAATCTGGCGACCCCCGTTCAGGTAGGGGGACCGCACCTGGTTGATACCTGCGGCACCGGCGGCGATGGGGCGCATACGTTCAACATCTCAACGGCGGCGGCGCTGGTCGCTGCAGCCGCTGGCGCGCAGGTAGCCAAGCACGGTAACCGGTCGGTATCTAGCAGCTCGGGTAGTGCTGACGTGCTCGAAAGGCTGGGGGTCAGAATAGATCTGTCGGCAGACCGGGTAGGTGATTGTATTCGTCAGGCAGGGATTGGGTTTCTGTTTGCCCCGGCGCACCACGGGGCGATGAAGCACGCAATTGGCCCGCGCCGGGAGCTTGGGGCGAGGACAATTTTTAACCTGCTGGGCCCGCTGACTAATCCAGCGGGGGCAAAATGCCAGCTAATTGGGGTCTACAACGACGAACTGGTAGAGCCGGTTGCCCAGGTGTTACGGGAGCTGGGCAGTGAACGGGTAATGGTGGTTCGCGGAGAAGATGGCCTGGATGAGATTAGTCTTAGCGGACCGACACGGGTTAGCGAGCTTAAAAATGGCGAGGTGCAGAGTTACCTGCTTACACCCGAACAGCTGGGGCTGGACCGGTCCCCGTTATCGGCGCTGGTGGTGGAAACTGCTGAACAGAGTGCTGCGGTGATACAGCAGGTGCTGGCCGGAGAGCCCGGGCCGGCTCGCGATATCGTCCTGGCAAATGCCGGTGCTGCCATTTACCTGGCCGGGTTGAGTGACACCCTGGAGGAGGGCGTTGAAAGGGCGGGCGAGGTCATTGATAGTGGGGCGGCAGCCGCTACACTCACTTCGTTGGCGGAATTGAGTAATCAGCTGGGAGCGCTATAGAGATGGCGGTTGCCGACGTGTTACAGAAAATTCTCAAGGTTAAGGCGACCGAGATAGCAGCCGGGTTAAAGGCTCCGGGCCTGTCAGCCATGCGGTCACGGGCAGCGGAGGCCTCGCCGACGCGAGGGTTTGCTGCGGCGCTTGAGCGCCGGGTTGGCCGGGGGCACCCCGGCATAGTTGCCGAAATTAAACGGGCGTCACCGAGTAAGGGGTTGATTCGGGATGATTTTGATGCCGCCTGGATTGCTCAATCCTATGAGGCGGGCGGTGCTGCCTGTCTGTCGGTGCTCACCGACCAACAGTTTTTTCAGGGCGGCCCGGAATATTTACAGGCGGCTCGTGATGCCTGCACGCTGCCAGTGATTCGAAAAGATTTCATCATCAGTGAATATCAGGTGGTTGAAGCCCGGGCAATGGGTGCGGATGCACTCCTGTTGATTGTCGCTGCGCTTGATGACGGACAGATGCGGGAGCTCAATGCCCAGGCGCTGGAGCTGGGGCTGGATGTGTTGGTAGAAGTGCATGATGAGCAGGAGCTGGAGCGGGCATTGCGCATCGAACCGCGATTGCTGGGAGTGAATAACCGCGATTTGAACACCTTTACCACTGATCTTGAGACCACGGCTCGGCTTGCCCGGCTGGTACCAGAGTCCGCGTTGCTGGTTTCTGAAAGTGGTATCCACACTGCAGACAATGTGGCGTTCATTCAAAGCCTTGGGGTCAACGCTTTTTTAATTGGTGAGGCATTTATGAAAGCGCCTGACCCGGGTGCGCGGATTGGAGAGATTTTTGCAGGAAACGCGCAGCGTGGATAAGCGGCCGCCGGCTCATACCGGTATGCGTCATGTGGCGCTGTTTGTTGACGGATTAGAGGCGTGTGAACATTTTTATGTAGATTTGCTCGGCATGGAGGTGGAGTGGCGACCGGACCAGGACAACCTCTATTTAACCAGCGGCAATGATAATCTGGCGCTTCATCGTGCTGCCAGGTCGAGTGATGAAGGGGCTTTCCAGCGGTTAGACCATATCGGCTTTATTCTGGCAAAAATAGAAGACGTCGATCAGTGGCATGAGTTTCTGGTTGCTGCCGGAGTAACCGTTGTAGCGGCCCCGCGAACCCACCGCGACGGGGCTCGCAGTTTTTATTGTCTCGATCCGGCCGGAACCAGGGTTCAGGTGATCTGGCATCCACCGCTAGCGGGATAACTCCGGTTCAGTAGCGGTTTTTTTAAAGACGGTAGGCCGTGGTTGTCATTACTTTAGCGCTCAGGCGCATGGCCACTTTCATCGGCCAGGGAAGTGCCCTGCCTCCGGCGGCGTTTGCGCTCATCCGGTGACCGGCTTCGTCGTCAATCATCCGTTCAATAATGGCCCGGCTGCGGTGGTCACTAGCCGGTAAGCGGGGCAGGTGGCTCGACAGGTGCTTTTCCACCTGTTGTTCGGTTTCGGCAACAAAGCCAAGGCTCCAGCGATCGCCGCCCAGTCCGTTCAGCATGCCAATAGCGACAGCGCCCCCGTGCCAGAGTGGCGTTAATGCGCTAGGTTTGGCAGAGAGTTCGGTGAGTCGCTCCTGGCACCACCGCAGATGGTCTAGTTCATCCCGGCCAGCCTGTCGCAGTAAGTCGGCAGTGGAATCTGCTCTGGCCGTTGCTGCCTGGCCGATATAAAGCCCCTGCGCCGCGACTTCGCCGGCATGGTTAACCCTCATCAGGCCAGCGCTATGTCGTTGTTCCGCCGGAGTTAGTGGTTCATCCTGAAACTCCTCGGCGGGGGATGGTGTAGTGGGTGCTGTCTGGGGGGAAAAATGCTGTTGAATCCGCACAATGAGTCGGTCAACACTGGAGTAGTGGCGGGAGTGAGTATCGGGCTGATTCATGGGTGCCTGCCAGTCAAATTTAAATGGTGGTACGGGTTAATTATAGAGGGTGTGTGCATTGAATCGATTAAAAAGGAAGCGGTTATGAGTGCGTCAAAAATATCGACCAGTGAATTGATTGATGGGGCCATAGGGAAGCTGGAAGTGCGTCTCGATGTCCCCGAGCCGGCTAGCCTGGCCGGTCCGGTAGCTGTGGTCTGTCACCCCCATCCGGTGCACGGCGGTACCATGGATAACAAGGTGGTTTATAGCCTGGCTCGGGAGCTGGCCGCATTAAATTTAGTTGTGGCCCGGTTTAATTTCCGCGGTGTCGGCGCGAGTGAGGGTAGTTATGACGACGGTAACGGTGAAACAGATGATCTGTTGGCGGTGATAGCGATGCTGCGTGGTCGCTATCCTCAACGACCGCTCTGGCTCGCGGGGTTTTCCTTTGGTGGCTATATTGCTGCGAGGGTGAGTTCTCTGTGTGCGGCGCAGCAAACAATTTTGGTAGCGCCCGCGGTAACGCGCGATTATTTCGATGTGGAAGTCTCGGTGGAAAATCCGGGGTTATTGATTCAGGGCAGTGACGATCAGCTGATTGCGCCGGCCGCTGTGAGGCATTGGGCTGAGCAGCAGCCGGGGCAGTTTAATTATGAAGAGCTGGCAGGGGCGGATCACTTCTTTCATGGAAAGCTCAATGAGTTGCGTGAACTGGTCAGAGACTACGGCCAGAAGGCGCTAACCGTTGAGTAACCGAGCCTAAATGGCTGCGTTGGAGGCGTTATACCGCTGTGCGTCTTAAAATAATGAATAATAATGTTGCGCTGCACCAAATTGTTATTTATACTTCTTCCCGTGGTCGGCTGGAGACCGGCCACATCCTCCTCTTTATTCCTCCATCCTCTAAGGCGCCACTCCTATGTGGCGCTTTTTTTTGCCCGTAATATACGGGTTCGTGGTCGTCAGTTTGTGCCTCTGCCAACAAGTACCGCGGTCGGTTTGTGTGCGTCAGATTGTCAGGCAGGGCGGAGTTTCTGCTTGACAAGTCGGTGCCTGATTCGTAGCATTCGCGGTCATTTTTCTTCGGTGCAATGAGTTTCAGGTTCTGTTGCGGCCGATGACACCTCAGTTTCCTAGAGATCGATACAGATAATTCCTTATGAAAACATTTAGTGCTAAAGCGGAAACGGTTAGTCGCGACTGGTTGTTGGTTGATGCCGAAGGGCAAACTCTAGGGCGTCTCGCATCTGAAATTGCCAAGCGGCTACGCGGTAAGCATAAGCCGGTGTACACCCCGCACGTTGATACGGGTGACTACGTGGTGGTGATCAACGCGGAAAAAATCCGGGTCACTGGCAATAAGACGACGGACAAGATGTATCACCGTTTTACCGGCCATATTGGTGGTCTGAAGTCGACTTCGTTTGAGAAGATGATTGATACCCATCCGACCCGAGTGATTGAGACCGCGGTAAAAGGCATGTTGCCGAAAAATCCGCTGGGTCGTGCCATGTATCGCAAATTGAAAGTATTTGCGGGACCTGAGCACACCCATCAGGCGCAGCAGCCCGAAGTGGTCACCCTGACCTAAGGGACTCTATTAATTAAAGGACCACTTTGTGGGTTTCCTTCATTAACCAAACTAATTTATTACGGCAGGCAGATTTAGATGGCAACGAATGAGCAACAGTGTGTGGGTCGGCGTAAGTCTTCGGTGGCGCGAGTTCGCATGACCGCGGGTAGTGGCCAGATCACGATCAATAACCGTAGCCTGGACGAATATTTCGGTCGCGAAACTGCCCGCATGGTTGTACGTCAGCCACTGGAAACGGTAGAGCGTACCGACAGTTTTGATATTAACGTTAACGTTGCCGGTGGTGGCCCCAGCGGCCAGGCCGGGGCAATTCGTCACGGCATCACTCGTGCGCTGATCGATTATGATGAAGCCATGCGAGTGCCTCTTCGGCGAGCGGGCTATGTGACTCGGGACTCCCGTCAGGTAGAACGAAAAAAAGTTGGCCTGCATAAAGCGCGGCGGGCGCAGCAATTTTCCAAACGTTAATTTATTAATTTTGGGGGATCGTCTAGTGGTAGGACTGCGGACTCTGACTCCGCCAACCTAGGTTCGAATCCTAGTCTCCCAGCCATTTTCTGGCGGCACCTTCGTCAACCGCCCTTATGGAAAACCGAATCGCATCAGCCGATTCGGGGAGGTCGTCAGTGATTTCAGTGGGTGTGGTCGGTGGATCTGGCTATACAGGCGGAGAGCTTATCCGGTTGTTGCTAGGTCATCCCATGGTGGAGCTCACGGCTGTCACCTCCAGAACGCTGGCGGGCTCGCCAGTTTGTGAAACTTTTCAGAATTTACGCGGTGCGACGGACCTGGTTTTCGCGCCGGTCGACGTTGAGTCGCTGCGCCAATGCGACCTGGTTTTCTTTGCAACTCCCAATGGAGTGGCAATGGAACTGGTGCCGGAATTGCTCGCCGCCGGGATTAAGGTTGTAGATCTGGCAGCTGATTTCCGCCTCAAAGACCCCGCCGTCTGGCAGCAGTGGTACGGGATACCCCATGCCTGCCCCGAATTGCTGGATGAAGCCATTTATGGATTGCCTGAGGTCAACCGGGCCGCTATTTCGTCTGCGCGACTGGTAGCTGCTCCCGGTTGTTACCCGACCGCAGTGACCCTTGGGTTATTACCGGTTATCGAGGCGGGGCTGGCGGTACATGGCCCCCTGATCGCTGATTCGAAATCGGGGGTAAGCGGTGCTGGGCGAAATGCCAGTGTCGATCTGCTTTTCGGTGAAGTCACTGAAAGTTTTCATGCTTACAAAGTGTTTGCCCATCGCCACCATCCGGAAATCCTGCAAACCTTAGGAACTATCTCCGGGCGTACCCATGAGTTAGTGTTTGTGCCGCACCTGGTGCCAATGTTGCGAGGCATTCATGCGACTCTCTATCTGCAAGTTGATGAAACTGAGCAGGCGATTCGCCAACTTTATGAACAGCGGTATCAGGAAGAGGCGTTCGTGGATTTTCTTCCCACCGGTGCTCATCCACGTACCCGCAATGTACGGGGTAGTAACCTGAATCAGATTGCGGTTCATCAGCAGGGTAACCAGCTGATAGTGCTGTCGGTCATCGATAACCTGGTTAAGGGTGCCGCAGGTCAGGCGATGCAGTGCATGAATTTAATGTCCGGGTTTGACGAATCCGCGGGACTGGCTGCCGTGGCGCAACTGCCCTGACCACTTCGACCGGTGGATAAACCCGGCACCAGCTATCGCATATCGCGGCCCCGGACTCCTCTCTATTGGGGGCTGTGTCTGGTGTTAATGGTTGCTACCTGTTTTGGTCTTTATCGACTCGGGGGGATTAACCGGGTAGCGGATTACCGCGCACTGGAATTGAACTTTGTTGACGCGACCCAGCAACTTATCGCTGCTCAGGGCGAGCTAGTTGCTTTACAGGCTGAGCTGGCGTCGCTCCGCCAGCGGACCGAGCTGGATGAGCTGGCGGATAAAAGCAGTGCGGAGGAGCTAAAACGGCTTCGCCATCAATTGACCGGTCTGCGTAGAGAACTGGAACTTTATTCGAGCCTGGCGGATCAAACATCGTCCGCTAGCAGCGTTTCTGTTTATCAGTTTGTCATGGAGTCTACGGCAGAGGCTGCTACATACCGGTATGATCTCGTGCTAACTCAGGCGTTGGCATCTAGTCAAACGGCCGCCGGCAGGGTGCGGATAGCGTTAACGAAAGAGCTGGATACCAGAGTGCTGGTTGAGCATGAATTTGATTTCCGGGTATTCGAGAAATTTTCTGGCACCTTGCAGGAGGTAACGGCAACTGATCTGGAAGACCTTCAGGTGGTTTTGACCGTAGTAATTGACGACCCGGCGGAAGAGACGGTGTTTAAATACCCGTTACCGGATTTAATAACGGCAGTAGCGGAGTAGTCGGATGAAAAATCGTAATAAGGTTGTGCAGCGGGCTACGAAGGAGTCGCTGGAAACCTTGATCGGTGCGAATAGTGAAATCAATGGTGACCTGATCTTTACGGGTGGGCTGGTGGTTGAAGGCCGCGTGCGCGGTAATTTGATCTGCAGGGATGGAAGCCAGGGGGCGGTAACGCTTAGCAAAGATGGGGTGATCGAAGGCAGTGTTGAGGTGGCCCATCAGGTGTTAGATGGAACGGTGATCGGCGATGTGGTTGCTGCCGAATACGTTTCATTAAAGGAGCATGCGCGGGTAACCGGCAACGTCCGCTATAATTTTCTGGAAATGGCCGTCGGTGCGGAAGTTAATGGTCAGCTGGTACACGCTGGCAGTGAAACGATTCGTTCAACAGAATCGGCAGAGTCCGTGCCCGATACGGGAAACTAAACTTAGTAATCGAATAATTTGGAACTGACGATGAATGCAATGACTGATCTTGTTTTTACTAGTGCAGCCGCTGGACGGGTTCGCGAGTTGATGGACGATGAAGAGAGCGAGGATCTCAAGCTTCGTGTGTTTATCACTGGTGGTGGCTGCTCTGGCTTTCAGTATGGATTTACCTTTGACGAAGACGTCGATGAAGAGGATTCACAGGTACTGACGGATGGCGTCACTCTATTAATAGATGCCATGAGCATGCAGTACCTGGACGGAGCCGAGATTGATTACAAAGATGACTTTCAGGGTGCCCAGTTTGTGATTCGAAACCCGAATGCGGCCACCACCTGTGGTTGCGGTTCTTCTTTTAGCGTCTGATTCGGCGTTTGCCCCGGGACAGGAGCGTTCTGGCGGTTGTTCAATGCCGGTGATCACGGCAGGTGGATTGCCCCAAGCGTCGTTTTGCGGACCGCGCCCGTGACTTCTGGAAGGTTCCCTGGCTGACGCAGCCATCGCTGCCGCGCTAGCCAGGCGAATGCCGCAGCCTCTACCCAGTCTGGGTGGAGGCCTAAATCGTCAGTGGTGCCCAGTGTCCAGGGGGCAATTAGTGACTCGATGCGCTGCATCAGGTGATTATTATGGTGTCCCCCGCCGCAGACGTAGAGACCACCGGGTTTTACATCCAGTTGTTTGACCGATAAAGCAATACTCCTTGCCGTCACCTCGGCGAGCGTCGCCATCACGTCGTCTGGTTTTGCATCGCTGATTGCCTGCTGGAGCAGCCAGGGGCCGTTAAACATTTCTCTGCCAGTACTTTTGGGAGGGGTGGCGGCAAAAAATGGATGGGCCATGAGTTTTGCCAGCAAAGGATTAATGACGTTGCCCCGGCGAGCCGTGTCACCCCGATTGTCGTACCGCTCGCCAAATTGACGTTCCATCCAGAAATCCATTAATAGATTCCCCGGTCCGGTATCAAAACCGGTACAGGGGTGGCCGTCATTGGGGAGAATCGTCAGATTAGCGATCCCACCGATGTTAGCGATAACCCGGTTTTCCTCGCTGGATGAAAAAGCATATTGATGGAACGCGGGAGCCAGGGGAGCCCCGGTCCCGCCGAGGGCGATATCCGCACTGCGAAAATCGCAAATTACCGGGATATCAATGTTCACTGCCAGCGCGGCACCGTCACCGAGTTGAAAGCTGTAGCCGGTATCACCGTCCGGGTGGTGGCTCACGGTGTGGCCGTGGCAGCCTATTGCAGTAATGGCATCACTATCGAGTTCAGCTTTTAGTAACAGTGACTGGAGCAGCTTAGTTACCGCGCTCGAAAACTGGCGACCTGCTTGTAGAACTGGACCCAGAGGGGGCGTTTGGTCAAACTCATTGAGTTGCAACAGGGCGGAACGCAGGTTATCAGGGTAGGGTTGAAAGGCGGTGGCCACCAGTTTGGGCAAGTCTGAATGAAAATCCACAATGGCGGCATCGATACCGTCGTGGCTGGTGCCGGACATGACACCTATATACAGGTCGGTCATTTCTGCTGGCCTTCAAACGAGTGAGCGTTAGGGTGAGCGCGTTGCGAGTTGTTGAGTAGCTAGCTGGTCAAGTTGCGTTAAATAGGTTTCGGTGCTGGCAGCAAAGCGCTGCTGTTCTTTTTTCGCCACCGGCTTGGCTGGCGGTAGTTTCACCGTTAGCGGATTTTTGTGTACGCCGTTTTCACGGAATTCATAGTGCAGGTGAGGACCGGTTGCCCATCCGCTCTGGCCAACATAGGCGATGGTTTTGCCCTGCTTAACCCAGCTGCCCAGCTTGACTGAACGGGCAAAATTCTTGAGATGAGCGTAGAGCGTTGTATAGCGCTGGCCGTGCTGGATAATCACCGTGTTCCCATAACCTCCTTTTTTACCCCTGAAAATTACTTTGCCATCCCCGGTCGAGCGGACGGGAGTGCCGCTGGCTGCGCCGTAATCAACGCCTCGGTGGGGTCTTCTGGTTTTGAATATTGGATGGAGTCGATTGGGGTTAAAGCGGGAGGTTACTCGGGTGATTGGCAAAGGGTTTCTGGAAAAGGCCTTGCGCATACTTGCGCCGGATGGCGCGTAGTAATCGGCCTCGCCGGCTTCGTTCTCGTATCGGACAGCCCTGAACTTGCGACCATTGGCGGTCAACTCGGCTGCGAATATTTTTCCGTTATCGATTTTTTTACCATCGAGGAACAGTTCAGAGTAAATAACGATGAAATGATCACCCTTACGCAGGTCTAGTGTGAAATCAATATCCCAGCCAAAGATATTGGCTAATTCCATGGTTAGCGCATCTGCAAGGCCGGCGGCTTTACCGGCCAGGTAAAGGGATGAATTAATCTCCCCGCTGGTGTGTTGAAACCTAACTTCGACTGGTAGTTCGATGGTCTGTGCACTGGGCAGGTCGGAGGTCAGGTCGATATCAAGACGGGTTGTGCGGTTGATGTTGTAACGAATCTTTTCCAGTTTTTCGCCTTGATCCAGCCACTGCAGTTGATGGTTGGGTTTTAAGTGTTTTAGTTGCTCGGCATGAGGTCCGCTGTTCATTACCTGCGCTACCACGGATGGAGCGTAGCCGAGTCTCTTCATAATAGTAGCGAAACTGTCTCCCGGTTTGATCCGTTCGGATCGCCACGCCGGTGGATCGGCAATCGGGTCGTCAACAAGGTTTGGTGTGGGAGGGGGCAGAGTGTCAGGTAGCGGGGTGTCGCCGGGAGAATAGGCCGGTGTCAGTTGCGGGCCCGCATCCTGCGAGTCAGGCGTGAGCAAAGACTGCTGATAACGGCCACTGGGTTGTACCGGCTGGTCGCTGTTATCGGTCCAATTCATTAGAATTGGCAGCAGGATTCCCAGTGCCACGATTGCTGACGCTAAAATCAACAGAGTCAGGCGTCTCGGCAATTTCCCCCGGTTAGAACGGGCGGCCATGGCATATTGGTTTTTGTTGAAGTTACGCAAAACGGGTTAGTGCCTGGTTTGGGAGACGAAACTGCTTAGGGTGTGTGGTTAGCCTTACGCCCCGCCCACACCAATGTGTGCGGATCTATTGTTCCATAATTTGAGCGGTAGTTTGCTCCAGTTCAGTGGTCTGGGCTGTGGTATCCCGCGTCAGTATTTTCCGTTACTGGAGGTCTAAAGTGACCGCCTTAGCGAGTTTAACCGTTTCGCCCTATCTATATATAAGAGTAAACACGAATGTTAACGACAGAGACAATGCCACCGATTGACGAGCAGCTCGCCCTTATTCGTCGCGGTGCTGAGGAAATAATCCCGGAGCAGGAGCTGGTTGATAAGCTCAAGCTTGGTCGCCCACTGCGGGTTAAAGCCGGTTTTGATCCCACCGCTCCCGATCTGCACGTCGGTCATACCGTTCTGATCAACAAATTACGAGTGTTTCAGCAGCTGGGTCACGAGGTCATCTTCCTGGTTGGAGACTTCACCGCAAGAATCGGTGACCCCACGGGTAAGAATGTTACTCGTCAGCCATTAGATGAGGAGCAGATCAAGCGCAACGCTGCTACCTATCAGGAGCAGGTATTCAAGATACTGGACCCTGACTTGACGCGTGTGGTCTATAACTCTGAGTGGCTCGACCATCTTGGCTCCGCCGGGTTGATAAAACTGGCTGCCCGATACAACGTAGCGAGAATGCTGGAGCGCGATGATTTCGACAAGCGCTACAAGTCCGGTCAGTCGATCGCAATCCATGAATTCCTCTATCCCCTGGTGCAGGGTTACGACTCCGTTGCCCTTTCCGCAGATATCGAACTGGGGGGTACCGACCAGAAGTTTAATCTCCTGGTAGGACGACACCTGCAACAACAGGAGGGCCAGACGCCTCAGGTCGTATTGACCATGCCGATCCTTGAAGGTCTGGATGGTGTGCAGAAAATGTCGAAGTCGCTGGGTAACTATATTGGTGTGGCGGACCCGGCGGACGAAATGTTCGGCAAGGTCATGTCGATATCGGATGAGTTGATGTGGCGTTACTTTGAGCTGCTGTCGTTTTTGCCCGCGGATATCGTCGACGGCTATCGGGAGCAGGCCGCCGGCGGACAGAATCCCCGAGACATTAAACTGGATCTGGCGGCGGAGCTGGTGGATCGGTTTCACGGTGCTGGAGCGGGGCCGCGTGCGCGCGAAGCCTTTATCGCCCGGTTTAGTCGTGGCGCGTTGCCCGATGAGATTCCTGAAATCCAGCTGACCGCCCCGGATGGGGGAATTCGGGTGGCTAACATCCTGCGGGACGCCGGTTTGACCCAAAGCACCTCAGAATCAATGCGTATGGTCCGCCAGGGTGCCGTGAAAGTGGACGGTGAGCGGGTTGAAGACCCCAAACGGATGATTTCCGCAGGGGCCACACATATTTTTCAGGTGGGAAAACGGCGCATTGCTAGAGTAACTATCAATTAAAACAGGGGCTTAGCGTGGCCCAATACTGCCTTCATGGTGGCCGAATCTTTCGGTTTGTAAATTAATTGTAATAAACCGTTGACGGCGCAAAATCCGTCCCTATAATACGCGTCCTCGCCACTGACAACACAGTGGCTGCTTCTTTAAAAACTTGATCAAGCAATTTGTGTGGGCGCTTGCGCTGATGCAAATTAACTGCAAAAAATAAGTGTTTGAAATGACCCGCAAGGGCTGTTTCAACACAGCAAGATATGACTGCAATGCAGTCGCTGTAATTAAACTGAAGAGTTTGATCATGGCTCAGATTGAACGCTGGCGGTATGCTTAACACATGCAAGTCGAACGGAAACGATGGAAGCTTGCTTCCAGGCGTCGAGTGGCGGACGGGTGAGTAACGCGTAGGAATCTACCCAGTAGTGGGGGACAACCAGAGGAAACTCTGGCTAATACCGCATAATCCCTACGGGGAAAAGAGGGCCTCTTCTTGAAAGCTCTTGCTATTGGATGAGCCTGCGTGAGATTAGCTAGTTGGTAGGGTAAAGGCCTACCAAGGCGACGATCTCTAGCTGGTCTGAGAGGACGATCAGCCACACTGGGACTGAGACACGGCCCAGACTCCTACGGGAGGCAGCAGTGGGGAATATTGGACAATGGGGGCAACCCTGATCCAGCAATACCGCGTG
>Ga0070726_10000822_pt1 | contig 35101 bp, 21 predicted proteins | sample tdAd471_FD_67275 | JGI IMG/M metagenome (GOLD analysis project Ga0070726, IMG submission 67275) | Marine sediment microbial communities from the Atlantic coast under amendment with organic carbon and nitrate - tdAd47.1 | ecosystem: Environmental > Aquatic > Marine > Coastal > Sediment | place...
CCGATTCATCGCTTGCTGCACAGCTTAACTATTCATCACTTAGGGAAAAAAGTATCTAAGTTATTAGCCGCGGAAATTGAACACGTTTTAGATTTAAAAGACTGGACCGTAGAAGATTTTACTAATATCAAGGATGTGGGGCCTATCGTAGCAGAAAATGTCATTCGATTTTTCGAAGTCCCTGCCAATGTGCAGCTGCTCGAAGAGATGGAAAGCCTTGGTGTTAACCTTAGTCAAACCGACGAAGACCGTCCCAAAATTGTAGCAGAAGATGCCCCGCTAGCAGGCAAGACTATTCTATTTACCGGCTCACTACAGCTGATGGGTCGAAAAGAAGCGCAAGAAAAAGCAGAAGCTGCAGGGGCCAGAAATGTAAGCGGCGTGAGTTCCAAACTCAATATATTAGTGGCCGGAGAGAAAGCCGGATCCAAACTCAAAAAGGCCCAGGCCTTAGGCTCTGTCGAAATACTGAGTGAGGAAGAATTCCTGGCTTTAATCCAATAAGCGAAGTAGCTCTTTAGCTCCTGTCCGGTGAACAGATGTAGTTTTGCCTACTCGCTTTAAATGCCGTAGACTGTTTTCATTGTCGCCCAACATCATCGCAGCAAGAGCGGCATACCATTGACTATCCGCATAGCGCTGGTTTTCGACCGGCACCGCTGCGAAAGCTTGATAGGCCGATTGGTATTGTCTTAGCATCAATAGGGTATTGGCTTTGAAAAATAGAAAATCCGCGTTTTTATCCACCCTCAAAACTTCATCAAAGAGTAATAAGGCTTGATGATAACGCTCTTGGTCATATAGGCGAAATGCCTGCTCATGGAGCTGTTGCGCGGCCGCACCATCCATCGTATTCACTACATCATTCCTTGCGGGTTGGAAGTATTGCTTGAATAATTCGTTGGTGTCAAGCTGTTCGGAAGAGGCACAGGCCGCTAGCAAAACGGATATCACTACACAGAGGAATACCCCCCTTGAATTGGATGGGATGTCAATAGTTTTAATTTGCATTAGGTAGCTCAATTTAATAAAAATTTCATCTTGCACTAGTCTTAGAACAAGGCAGCTCCAATTGATTTTAGGAGGTTTTGGAAAATGAAAACCGTATGGGGAATAAGAAGAGAAAACCGTATTGATCGATACTATACTGCAACCCACTACACTCAAAAGTAGCTTAGCACTAAACAAGAGTCTTCTCTTGATAGGTTGGATATTATTTTTGAGTAGTTACAAAGGCAGTATCTAAGCAACCAAGTATACAATAAAATGAGAGAAAATACCAATATTTTTCTGTTAAGGAATGGCGCATAAATAAAAAATACAACTATACTTTATCTTTTTCCACTAGGTTTCGTTCCCCGAAAAATTAATAAATCGGAGGACAATTACAATTCTAGATTGACAGAATAGTATAATTAACACCAAAAACCAAACCCATGAAAATTAAAGACATCTACTCTATTCTATTTTTTCTTTTCCTTTTTAATCTTTGTTACGGCCAGGTAAAACAAGGCTCCTTCTTTGTTTACGGAACCCTTAATAACAACATTACTGGAATACTTCCAAATGGGGCTTACTCCACCAAAGGCAACGACTTAGGAGTCGCCTACTTTATTCAGGATAAACTTGCGATCAGCGGCTCCTATATTGCTGAGCATTTATGTACAGACAGCAGTCCTTGGTGGCTTCCAACAGGTGATAATTCTTCCGCGGAGTCAAATTCTTGGGAATTTAGAGGAGTCGAACTAGCGGGACTCTACTATCTCGGCCGAAGCCGAGGGCAATTCAAACCCTACTTAAAAGGAGGAATAGCCATTGAATCCATCAAGTATTATCGATGGCAATCCGTTATGGATGAGTCGGGCAAACAGGGTTTAATGCCACATTCTGCGATGGTAGGAACAAGGTATTCCGTAGTCGTCGCCTCGGGCTTGGATTTTTTTGTCAACAGAACCTTAGCGGTCAACATAGAAGTTGGCCCTAGAGCCAAACTGCTAAAAAGCTACGGCCATGAAACTGTGATAGCAGCCGGCGGTATTGATATCAAAGTGGGCGCTAAATATTTTATGAATACAGGCATTCGAAATCCATACAGGAGATAGGTAATCAATCTCTTTCTTCTTTCATTTTAGCATATGCTTAAGCGCATATTTGGGCAGCCACCACTTTCGAAACTTCATCTATTCTTGGTCAAACAAGACTTCGAAAGTGGTGGCTAAGCTATTTTGACAGTTAATCTCTAGTTGACATCCTTATTGGCCTTTAATTGCTCCATCATTTGGCTCAAGCTATCCTTATTTAATTTATCCGGTGCTTGCGCGTGTGCCAATTTTGCATGCTTTAGCGCTTTCTCATATTGTCCCACTGCAGAATAACCCCGAGCCAAACCTACATGTGTTGGCCAGGCCTCTCCGAAACGCTCTGCATTCAATTGGAAGATTTCCAAGGCTTTTTCTTTCTGGCCTAAAGAGATCAATTGACGACCAAAGCCATGTATCTGGAAGGAAGTTGCCGTCGCATGTTTCACCGCTTTGTCCATAGTGGCAATAGCTTCACTTCCCCGATTGAGTTTATTCAAAACAGCGGCCTTTGCAGATAATGTCGTAAAATTTTCTTGCCCAATGAAAGGAGCACTAATCGCCTGATCAGCCCAAACCAGTGCCTCTTCCAAATTGACGTCATTGTTCACACAGTAGTTAACGGCACTCACCCAAGATTGGTACTGAAAGCCGGTCGAACTCTTTAGCTCGTCCCGAATATTGTCTACGTACAATTGCTTGGCATCTGACAATTCAATTTTGAAAGGAATGGACAAGTTTTCCCACTTCATGGCTAGAACGCAAGACGTAGGCTGCCTGTCTACAAAATCATACGTTAACCATTCTGTATATTCAGATTTTTCGGGAGTAGCTTCGACACGGAGTGCATCGTCTGCTGCATCGTAGTAATAACTGCCCCAGGCCGAGGTGTTCTTGTTGAAAATCAAGGTCCAGGCACCTTCTGCTTGCGGAATCATATGCAGGCCATATTTGCCCGCCTTCAAGGTTTTGCCTTGAACGGTTACATCATGTGAAAATTTGATGATCGTATTTTCATTCGCACCAGCTCGCCAAGGTATTTCTTTAGCCGAGCCAAAACCATTGGGGGCCATTCCGTAGGGTACTAATTGTCCCCAGATTTTGCCTTTTCTATCCTGACCATTGGGCGCCGTCACATCTGGGCTATTGTAGATAACAGAGACGTGTGCGATTGAACCGATGTATTGGGTCACCACACTTTTCTGATTGCCTCCACTTGGCGGTAAGGTAATTTGAGATTTACCAATAGTGACGCAAAAAATGAGTAGTAAAAACAGTTGGGTAGTCCTTTTAGTAATCATTACATAGAAGATTTATGGAAAAAATAATGAATGTCGATTTGGAAATCACGTATTACCCGAGCAGGAGCTGCCGTTTAGTAGGGAAGTATTGCGACTAAAAGAAGCCATACTTTTAGCTAAGGCGCTGATTCAAAAACACAAAAATGGTAAGAGAATCTCTTTCTTAGGAAATGGGATCAGGTATTACTTATCAGTATAGTTCTCTACCGTTTCGTGCGTTAAATCCTAGATCAAGGCAGATTTCCATTATCATCAGAAATCACCTACGATCATTTATCTTAAGCTGTATTTCCGCTGGGTCAAATACGACCTCGATCAGCGGCTAGAGAAGGTTTATTATTATACTTGTAATAGCTGGTCCTGAATGCAATTGGTGATGCCTGAGCAAAATATCATATTGTATTTTGCTCTTTTCAGGTTTGAATAGTGGTACAGTCGGGTAATTTATCAAAAGTAAAAGTAACAAAGGAATGATCAAATCTTTAAGGATGGCAGCGCAATTAGATCAAGAGCAAGCATAGCTCGTTCAACTCCTTTTTTTTAAAGATGAACCCTTGTCTGAAATAATGCCTTTTTGGGTCATTTTATACCAAAACCCGATTTTTGGGCCATAAAAAAGAGGCCCGAAGGCCCCCGAATAATGAAATTGAGATGTAAAATCCCATTTTTCACCTATCAACATTGTGCTTCTTATTTAACCTTAGCTGGTAGAATTCCCATTTTTCTACAAAAAACTAGCATAAGGTTAATTCGATGTTATTTCATACTTTCTATTGTTGTTCTGTTAGTTCAAAAACGGCATCCATAATTTTCTCATCTGCCGAATTATGCTGAAAACGCCCATAATCGTTAGCAGCTAAGCCATCAAAATTTCTCATACTTGGATTAGCTCCTTCTGCGGCTAAGAGGTCAGCCAATTCGGTATGCCCTTTTTGAGCAGCGGCCATGATGGGGGTAGTTCCCATGATGTTGGGATGATCAAAGTCAGCACCTTGCTTCAACAAGAGTTTTACCAAGGCGATATTCCCCTGTTCTGAGGCGATATTCAAACCCGTATTTTCCATATAGTCCATCCCTTCTATATCCGCTCCGAAATCGAGTAAAATACGGGCCACTTGCTCATATCCTTTTTCAATGGCAATATTCAACAAGGTTTCTCCCATGTCCGTTATCCAATTGGCATCTGCACCCGATTGTTCACTCTTATGCAAGAGAATGCCACTGATCACATTATAACCATTACGTACAGCTATGTATAACGGAATATCGCCATCATCATTAGCTTGGCTTGGATCACCGCCATTTCTCACCAATAGTGCGACCATTTTTACATTGTTCATTTGTGTCGCTTTCGCAATGGGCGTAACGCCATTTGACTTGCGGTTCACATCTGCCCCTTTCTTGATGAGTGTTTGCAATAACTGCAAGTCATTGAGTTCCATAGCTAACATTAAAGGCGCTTCTCCGGCATCATTCTTTAAGGCGGCTTTGGCTCTCTTTATGACGAGTTGGATAATGGTGGGGTTTTTCTTCTTTAGGGCCAAGGTTAAGGGTGTTTCTCCTTCTTGATTTTTGAGGTTAATCACAGCAGCCTCTACCAACTTGCGTACCATCTCTTCATCTTCCTGCTGGATAGCTAGCGTCAATGCTGTTTCCCCATCTTTGTTGTATTGATAGTATTTCATAGCGTCAAGCGAGGCAGCTACCGATTCTTGATCACCAGCGGCTACCGCATCAAAGAATTGTTGATTCAATTCTTCTGCGCTTAGTTTTTTCTTTCTAGTCTTTTTCTTTGGATTTTCAGCTTCAGTAGTTGGTTCAACTTCCTGTGTGCTGGTATGGGTGGGGGAAATGTCTTGTGCAAATATACCCTCCACCGGCATGATTAGGGCCAAAGCCACTATTATCAGTGTAGTTCTCATTTCGACCGGTTTTAATTAACAAAAGGTATATTTGCAGCATAGATTGGTTTGTCTAGGAAGGCTTTCTAAGTAGAAAGTCCTAGCGAGGAAAATAGAAATATTAGTTTTACTTTTTCGACAGGCACATTCCTGTCATTAGTTGGATTACAAAATCAGTAGCGAAAAAATATGAGGAGTAGTTGTGAAGACAATCTATAAATGCTAAAAGCAGGCATTTTATTTTGTAGGAAACCAAAAAAAACTACCTTTAAGAAGTTAAACTACTGAAAAAGAAGTCTTTAAAATAAAATAAAATTACGCACGATGTCCAAACTTGACACCTTTACCGTATTCATGGTGAGCCTATGTCTGGTAGCATTAAGCTACTTGGTTTATAAAACAATCAAACTTCGAGAGCTCAAAAAAGAGATTCCTACTAGCGTAGTCACTCCTGAAGATGGCGCTGAAGAAACCACAACAGCTAGCACCATTAAATTTGATGACGAAGGTAAGGTTATCAACCCTGCGGCGGCAGATGAAGCTGACCTGGATGATGATCAAGTCAATGTAGACAACGGTACTCTGGTAGAGGAGGAAGAAGCGGCTCCTGCCGAAGAGGAAGCAGAAAAACCCAAGGAAGAAATTGCCTCAAAGCCTGCCGAAGAAAAGGTGCCAAGTAACTTCGAATCAACGGGATCATCTTCTAGCGGAAATTATCTAGTCTTAGCGGGTTCATTTAAGCAAAAGGCCAATGCGGAAGCGCAGGTAAAGCGATTAAAAAAACTGGGGTTTGATGAAGCGCAAGTAACTTCCTTTAATGGGGGCGCGCTGGCTGTCGCTCTAGTGGGGCGTTTCGATAATTCCGCAGCAGCCAACAAACTAGCGAAGCAAGTGGAAGCTAAAGGAGTAGATGCCTTCGTAAAGCGTAAAAACTAATTACTACATGGCCATTATTGTAGCTGACACCCCTCAGCACTGGTCAGCAGCTCGCGAACTCGTCCAGGAATATGTGGATGGGTTGGGTATAGATCTTTCCTATCAAAACTTTGCGGGGGAGTTCAGCGGCCTTGAGACAATGTATAGCCCACCCAATGGATGTTTTCTCTTAGTAAGGCTAGAAGATGAATACGCGGCTTGTGTAGCCTTCAGGGACAAAGGCAATAGACGCTGCGAAATGAAGAGACTGTATGCTCGCCCCAAATATCAGGGACAAGGTTGGGGTAAATTGCTGAGTCAGGAATGTATTAGGAAAGCCAAGGAGATGGGGTTTCAACAGATGGTATTGGACACCTTACCTCATATGAAAGGGGCGATTAAGCTCTATGATAAGCTAGGTTTTACCCAGATTGCTCCGTACTATCACAATCCGGTTCCGGATGTCCTTTTTTTAGGGCTGAATTTATAAGGGAAGTTTGACTTCCGACATTCAAACTCATCCAAACAAGCTAAATGTCGGAAGTCAAAGTATCTTTTATGGTTCTCTTATTTATCTGCACCAAAAGCATCAATCCACGCCAACATACCACCTTCCAGGTTGCGTACATTGGAAAAACCTTGCTGCATCAAAAACTGCTTAGCGCGGCCACTTCTCCCTCCTGAACGACAATAGACGACTACTTCTGCATCTTTATTGTCAGTTACTTCATCTAGACGCACAGGTATCGTTCCAAGGGGGATCAACTTCCCTCCTACATTAAATTCTTGATGCTCTTGCGGCTCTCTTACATCGACCAACACAAACTCTTCTCCTGCCGCTATCTTCTCTTTTAATTCTTGCACATTGATATCCATGAAATCTCTATTTTAGAATAATTAGTTTTTCTCTAAATATTTGATTGCTTTTTACATTTCTCAGTTGAACATGATAGGTTCCATTTATCAAACCATTCAAGCCTATACTTGGTTCTAAAGCACCTCTTTTTACCAGTTGTCCTACTGAGTTGAATATAATGTATTCAAAATCTTCAAAATTAGCCTCAGCTAATCGAACAAAAAGTTGATCCCTAGCCGGATTGGGATACAGCCTTACTTCCAAAGGAGCAGGTTCTAATTCCTCCACAGGGGTAGAAATAGGTTTTTCCGAGCCTACAACCGGGCGTATCATCAAAGCGCCGGGGATAAATAAGCCAAGCGGTTCCCAAGCCACACCTGCGTTTCGATAAGTGAAGTTACTAGCTTGGGGTTGATTGCGGTCATAGCCAACCGGAACGCATTGGTTAAAATCGCAAGAAGAAGCCTGTTCCCAGCCCACATAGAAATCACCTTCGGGTAAATAGATGGCTTCAGCTATACCATCCTCATTCATGAGCAAGTAAGTCGTAAACCCCTGCAGGGTATCAAAATTATTCGTGGCAAAGAACGGATTGAGCAAAGCTTGATATTCTGGCGTTTCATCCAATTCTCCAATCCAAACCTTCAATCGGAAAAACTGAGATTCAATATCCACAGAGGTAGCAAAAGGATGATGAATCGATACAGCCTGCAACGAATCGGCTACACCAGCTGTAAATTTCATGGCAACATCGGTTCCCGGAGAGGACACCAGGGATAGTTCAGCCGTTCCATCGTCATAAGCAAAGTAATTATCAAATTCCGTTGTGTATGAAACCGCATCATTCCGTTGAATCGCTTCGAAACCAGGCGCATTGATTTGCGAACTATTAGATAAAGCGTAGGACATTTTAAAACGCACTGGACCTTGGACATTATCAAAAGATGGCCCCTCCATGATCAAAGCATAGTTGGCCCAAACATCAGGAAAAACAGGATCGCCGTCTAAGGCATAAACCCGATCTGAAGCTTGTTTTTCCGCCACATTCCGTTCCTGTCCATTTAACAAAACTAAAGAGCTAAAGAATGGATTAATATTAGTGGTCAACTCTTGCAAAGTCAGCGTAGAAGGATCGGCCAAGAGTCCTTGATTGGCATGATTGTATAAACCCACCGAAATATCTCGGGCCAGCTCACTTTCCGCTGTTCCTTGGAAATGTCGCCAGGGCATACTGGTATAATTCTCTAAAATAGGTCGAGGCGTTTCTGTGAAAGCTAAATCATTGATAAAGGTATCGACCTGAATATTATCCAAGCGCACATAATCAATATGCCAAACATCATTCATCCCCTTTTTATCGGCCAAGTTGGTGAATCGAAATTGGAATCCGTTGTACCGGTATTCGGTAGGTATGGGAATCGCAAAAAACTGAAAGGGTTGATCACTCGTTAAAGGTTCACTATTTAGTAAGCCAGGGATACGCTTAATATTAACCCACTTATTGTCTAAGGTTTTAAATTGCACCACCAGGCTATCTTCCTCCTCTGGCTTGTCCGCCAAACCACGCGCCTGCGCCCAATAAGATAAAACCAAATCAGTATTGTTCCCTTGCAAATTGATGTACTTAGAAGTCAAGCGATCTGATTCGCCAGCGTCGCCACCATAAGGCAAACCATCAGGATCCAAACCATCCAATGTAGCCACACCGATAGATGGAGGGCTGACACTCATCGTATTATTGAGAAAGGCTTCACGATCTAACCAATGTGTAGCAGCAGGATATGGGCCATCGTACGAGAAGTCATCCATGAAGGGCAAATTAATCGTATCACTAGTTACCCTAAAACTAAACCGATAGGTATCACAGACGGCAAAGTCATCACAAATCACCAAACAAACAGAATCTACGCCAGCAAAGGTACTGGCACGATAAAAAATACGGGTATCATCAATAGGAATTACTCGCTGGTCGCGACCTTCATAATCATCTTCACAATCGGGCAGGCTACTACAAGCGATGCTGCCCGGTAAGTCCGGTACCGCCGTCGCAACGATTTCTTGATTAGGGGTCAAATTGAAAGTAGCAGGAAATATATTTTTACCCGGTCGCCTCGCCTGAATTTGGAGAATGGTTTGTTCAAAGCAGGTGTTTGGATCGGTATTACTACATAAACTTACTTGGATGAAATCTTTACCTGTAAGACCATCGGTGGGCGTATAAGACAGGTTCAGTCCTACTACACTAGCCGTGCCAAAATTAGCGGCATCACAATTGTCACATCTAAAGAAGCCCCCATCGGCTCCTGCTTGAAAAGTATCAATTGGAATGCTAATGATCGCCACTTCACCGCTCGTCACATAGGTGATCCCATCTTCTTCCACTGGGCAGGTCATCTTGGTATTTATCCGGGTGGGTACATCTTTGAAAGATGTTTCTTGCTGCTGATTGAGTAGGAAATTATTTTGTAGTGGGATTAATTCTTGCGCCTCCAACCTGAGCAACAACATTACAAAAATAAATGAACAGTAGACAGTTCTCATTAATATGCTTACTTCGTTGATAGAATAGTTTTTCTCTTCTTTCTGAACGCCGCTTATTCCTTAATGTTGTGCAAGCTTTTATTCGCAGTCGGCCGGCCGACTTGAAGTTAAATATAAACTAATGGTTGTTCCTTTTCGGATCGCCTTATTAGATTCGTAGGCAGGTTCTTGCTTATATACATAAGCCGATCCGCCTTTATCCCCTCGTATAACTCCCATCTTGAGGAACCTGGATTGAATCAAAAATTCTGCCTCTGAAAAAGTACGACATACTAAGTTGGGAAGGTCCACATAATCGGATACTCGGGTAGAAACCAAAAAGCTAATTGACTCTCCCTGATAAATTTCAAGTCCGTTTTTACGCAGTTCGCTGATGGGATAAGTCTTATCTTTATAAATAGCTTCAATGATCGTTCCCTCCGCTCGTTTGGAATCAAAAGCAGTCTTGGGTTCACCCACGATGATGGACCTGGATTCCAGATAAGATCGGGCCCCCTGGAAGTCATCCGTGGTAGGCTTAAAGGGTATAGCTACACCGCGTTGAGTTGTCCGTACCATAAAAATAGTTCGGTTCTCCTTCACTCTCGTAAAGGCAAGTGGTGTTTGACTATAAATCAAATTGGCGCGGCTTCCCGGCACGTATAGAGAATCTACCACCACCTTGAAACTGCGGCTCTTGGCCTTACGTACCGCTTCATCTACCGACATCCCGACATAATCCTCTACCTGTATGGATTCGTTATGATCAGTATATAACCTCAACCAGCTTGTCATCAGTATAAACATTAACAATAAGAAACCGAATATGGCAGCTATATTTTTCAAGAATATGGGCGATTTTAAGAAGTTCCAAATAGGTACAAGCCAATTTACTTTAAGCTTCTCTATCCAGCCTTCAGGAGCAGGAGTCGCTGAAATGGTCGTCTCTTCTTCTTTTTTCTGATCCGCATAGGAGACATAAGTATTGCCGATTTCATCTTCAATCGTAGATGGTACTGGAGGCTCAACGGTAGTTTCTGTAGGAACGACCAATAGTGTACTTTCAGCTACTGCACTTGCTGTTAAGGTTTGTGCTATAGGCGCAGCCACTGTCAGGTGCTTTTTCTTTTCAAAGCCAAAGTCCAATATCTGATCAATGAATTCATAGGGCTTATAGCCTGCCGCTGCCGCTTGGTGAAATATACAGGTAGCAGGTGTCATGCCCGGTAAGGAGTTGACTTCAATGATTTGGGTTTCTGCCGTTCCATCCGACAAAACGCGCACAAAGGCATCAATCCGCGCATACCCTTGCACTTTCAATATCCGCGCTGCTTTCTCGAAATCGGCTTTTACTTGCCGTACCACTTGATCATAACTCGCTACCGTGCTGGCAAAGCGTGCAGGGGTGATATTTTGCCCTTCCCCCGCTAAAAACTTTTCTTCTAAAGACAATACCGCCCCACTTGATAGGGTTTCGGAAGGCTCAAATATCTCATAAACCAACTCTCCTCCTTCATCATAGCGAGTCAATAAACCTCCTGTAATTTCTAGAAAATGGACGGCATCTTCAGCCGTAATGAGTTGCTCAAAAAGTATTTCTCCCTTGGTGGGGAATTCCTCTTGTGCTTGTAAGGCAAGTACGGCTCTTGCCGATGGATCATCTTTCCCTTTGGGGCGGAAAATCAGCTGCGTAAAGGCCGCCAAGGCTTCTCGGTTTTTCAATACTTTGACCGCCGCGCTACAACCATCATCAACCGGTTTAGCAATCATCGGATAGCTAAATGTAGCTTCCACTTCCTGGTAAAAGGAATTAGGATCAGACTCATAAACAGATTTGGCCAATAGCAGCTGGTCAGCTACCTTGAACCCGTGGTCTTTTAAGGTCTGTAAAGTTTTATATTTATTGATCGTGAGGCTAGATGACTTTACACCAGATCCATTATAAGGCACACCCATCGCATCCAGCTGTAACTGTAATTGTCCATCTTCGCCGGGTCTGCCATGGAGGGCAATAAACACACCATCTACTTTATTGGCCAGTTGTTTGAGTGTTATTTGCTGTGGCTGGAAGACGACTTCCGTCGAGGCATACTTAGCCGTAACACTTTTGCACCGTTGTTTAATCGTTTCAATGACCGGATGTTCTTTCCAGCTTTTAATCTTATCCCGAATATCATCTGCATTGTCTTTCAACAAAAGGTTGATCGGTAGCTGATAAAATTCATATTGATCCGCACTCCCAGAAAGAAACACGGGTATCACCTCATACTCCGCTGAACTGGCGAGCTTTTCAAAAATATTTCGCCCACTCTCGACCGAAATATGTCTTTCCGCCGAATATCCACCCAGCACTATCCCAACTCGCTTGCGATCCCTTTGTTCTTTTTGTAAAGATTGAATGGCATCATCTACGACATCCAAAAGCGCTTTATAGGTAGGCTTCCCATCTTCTGCCAAGCGTTCTTGTATGGAGGTGCGAATAATATAAGTTAAGAACTGAGAAGGATTTAACCCAATTTCTGCTGCCTGATGAAAGAAGAAGGAAGAAGGCAACATACCCGATGTTGTATTCGGGTCATTGAGGAAAATCTTATCTTTTGAAAAGAATCCATCTATTCGAGCATAAGTTTGGAATCCCAATTTTTGGAATAACTGCTCACACTCTTTTCGGATCTCATTAATTTCCTGATCCGCTAAATCAATCGGCGTCAATTTCCTGGATAAGCCAGGCATATATTTAGATCGATAGTCGAATAGTTCTTGGCCTTTGATGATTTCAGTAGGAGGTAATGCCACACTACTGCCATCTTCCATCCGGATGACAATGCAAGAGAACTCTTTTCCTTCAATAAACTCCTCGACGATTACTTTCTCTTCGGACTGAGTTCCTTCTAGTAGGAGTACACCTTCGCTTTCGGCGGGGAGTTCATCCAAAAAAGTCAGCAATGTTTCGGGATGGTAAAAGGTGGTCTTGTCTTCCTGGTAACTAAGCGTCAAAGGGAAACCCAAACCATGCCTGATATCCGTTAAATCACGTATGTATGCGATTTTTTCTTTTTCGCTAAGGGCTTGCCATTTAAAGACCGGGAGGCGCCACCGAAAGAAGGCCTGATCCATGGCTTTGTAAAAACCAGCCTTCCCTTCTTTTTCATTGATAATAGATACACCAATAGATGATCCTTGGTTAGCCGGGCGAATAACCATTGGAAAGCGTATCTGTTCTTTGGCCATTTCGAAAAAATCATGGTTTTCTCGATCCAACCACTGTTCCTTCTGGATGGTAATAACGGCTGGACAAGGAAAACCGAGGGCTCCCATTACTTCCTTCTGCCGTGCTTTGTCCATCCCCAATTCGCTGGCCGCTATCCCACTCCCCGTATAGGGAATCTGCAAGGCTTGCAATTCCTTTTGGATTTGCCCGTCTTCTCCATATTCCCCGTGCAAGGCTAAAAAAGCCACATTAATCAGTTGCGGCAAGTCGGCAGCTTCAATCTTTTGCCCGACCTTATTCAATAAGTCATCCTGTTGCTCATCGGACAATGGCCCGAGGCTTTCTTGGTAGACTTGAAAAGAATGAGGAGAATCGGGCAGGCTATCGACAGGTGGAAAAAAGTCACGAATCGACCCTTTGTAAATGTATGCCCAGTCCAATAAGGTGAAGTTGCAGTAACTATCCACAAAGATAGGAACAGGCTCAAAAATTGACTTATTTAGGTTGTCATATACCGTACGGCCTCCAGCAAAAGAAATCTCTCGCTCTCTGGAAGGACCGCCAAAAAAGATACCTACTTTTATTTTCATATCGCTATTGGCGCTCATATCGGCGCAAATTTAGCTTAAAATGGATAGCTGATGGCATTTTTTGCGGAGAATATTGGGAAACTACATTTTCTTTGCCTTCCCGTTGGCGAAGATATAAAGAAAATTTTATGAACCGAGAGATGCTTAGGTTGGCTATCCCCAACATCTTGAGTAACATTTCTGTCCCCTTATTAAGTTCGGTAGACACCCTACTTATGGGCCACTTGACAGCACTGCATATTGGTGCAGTAGGAGTCGGTGCAATGGTGTTTAATTTCATTTATTGGAATTTTGGTTTCCTGCGGATGGGTACCACAGGGCTCACCGCACAAGCCTATGGTCGACAGGATGAGGCAAATATTATGCACACCTTGGGTCGCGGTTTGCTTGTGGCCCTGCTGCTCGCCATTTTTATTTTAGTTTTTCAATATCCATTGAGTGAGGCTTCCCTCTATTTATTGAATATATCGGAAGAACAACGCCCCTTAGTAGAAGAATATTTTTACATCCGCATTTGGGCAGCCCCTGCTACTTTGGCGTCTTATGCTATCCTGGGCTGGTTTTTTGGGATGCAGAATGCCATTTTTCCTTTAATTCTAACACTCGTCGTTAATGTGACCAACATCATCGTCAGCTGGATTTTAGTTCGTGAGTATGGAATGGAAACCGCAGGCGTAGCTTATGGCACCTTAATCGCTCAATATGTGGGCTTATTGGTAGCCATTATTCTTTTCCTGGGGCGGTATCGTTCATTCCTAATCCACCTGAGTCAACAAGCCATTCTAAAATGGCAAAGTCTAAAAGGGTTTCTGGCCTTAAATGCGGACATCTTCATTCGTACCTTTTGTTTGACCTTTGCCTTTGGCTTTTTTTACAGCCAATCCGCTAGCGAAGGCACACTCATATTGGCAGCTAATGTGATTCTCTTACAGTTCCTCAACTGGATGTCCTACGGTGTAGATGGCTTTGCCTTTGCTTCCGAAAGCTTAGTCGGTAAATACGCTGGAGCAAATGACAAGCGTAAGACCTTACAGGCCATCCGGCTTTCCTTTTTCTGGGGAATGGGCTTAGCTGGTCTTTATGCACTGATTTATGGCATTGGAGGAATGGCTATTTTAGAATTATTCACTAATAAAGTGGATGTTCTGGCTGCCGCTCGTCCTTTCTTAATTTGGATGGTGATTTTCCCGATATTAAGTACGCCCTGTTATATTTGGGACGGTGTCTTCATTGGACTAACAGCAGCTAAAGCTATGCGCAATAGCATGTTATTATCGCTGGCGGTTTATCTCCTCGTTTATTTTTTCTTACAAAATAGCTATGGTAATCATGGACTGTGGTTGGCGCTTTTACTCTTCATGGTAGCTAGAGGGCTATTTCAATGGGCCCTTTTTTGGCGTAAGGGGATTGAGTTGGGGTAGTGAATGAATGGGTAATGAAGAATGAATAATGGGTAATTTATAATGAAGAACTTGTAATGGGGAATGGGGAATGGGGAATGGGGAATGGGGAATGGGGAATGGGGAATGGCTAGTTATCAAATTCTCCATTTTTCATTTAATTGAACAGCCCTGGATAGCGTTGAGCAGCACTACATCTTATAGGTATTAATCAGGAGTCCTCCGTCATAGGTTTCAGTAGATAGCAATTGGCCTTTCCATGATTTTTTAGAAGTGCCAAATAAGGGAACGCCCTCTCCCAATAGAATGGGATTGAGTTTGACTTTTAGGGTATCAATCAGGTCATGTTCCAAGCACCAAGCGGCTAATTCTCCGCCACCACAAAGGTAAACAGGTGCTCCCTCCCCTTCTTTAAGGGATTGGATAAAAGCTAAATCCAATGAAACAACGTGGACTTTCTCATGTGGATTTTCAAAGCTTAGGGTATCAGAAACAATATAGTGTTCCATATGTGGATAAGCAGGCTGACCTGGTTCTAGTCCAAATTTATACCCAAACTCATAGGTTTTCCGACCCATAATCACTGTATCGAAAGCTTGCAGGTCATTGAGGTATTGTGTGACACCATTGCCCTCCCCAACAAATAAGGAAACGTCATCCTCTGGCCCAGAGATATAACCATCTAGGGAACTGGCAACGTAATAGATCATTTCTCGCATGGATTTAAGTTTGAAGGTGAATTCGCCCAATTGTGGGACCGAAAAGATGGATTAATCGTTTATCCTACATTTTTGAAGAGGGAAAGGTTCCCAAGTTATTTGAAAATCACAGGTTCGAAAGTCAGGGCCCGAGAACCAGCAGCGGCGGCGAGGGCCCAAGCTTTTGATTTTTATTCACAGTGACATTTCAATTTTTATTGGTATTTTTATTGAGGTGATCTAAACCAAACGCCTCCTAAAATGAAGAATCTATCCTTTTTCTTCTTGTTTCAATGCTTAGCCATCCTTCTATCGGCACAGGACATTCCTACCTATGACCATAAATTTACTAGCCATATAGAAAGCGAGCAGGCTGCAGGGCAGATAAAAGCTCAGCGGGCTGCTTGGTTCTACACCTATATTGGAGATTATCAAAAGGCGATCAAGGTTTACAATCAGGAGGCCGGGGGAGCATGGGGTTTTGATACACTGAATACCAATCGACTAGAATTTTTCAACGCTTTCTCTGCCGTGAATGCCGAAGAATACATTATTAAAAGAGCAGAAAAAGAACAGCTCATTATCTTCAATGAAGCACATCATGTGCCACAGCATCGATTTTTCCTTAAACAACTACTGCCTGCACTTAAGGATAAAGGGTTCACCTATTTAGGATTGGAAGCATTTACCAATTGTAAGGCGCTTCCTCCAAACTTGCAAAATTACTGCGATCCTGAGTTCAACGAAAGAGGATACCCGCTTAATTCGCCTTTGACAGGTACCTATACTAGAGAACCACAAATGGCCCAACTCATTAGGGAAGCCCACCGATTAGGTATCCGCTTGTTTGCCTATGAAGGGAAAAAAGACAGGGAACGAAACCAGGCAGAAAATATTTATGAAATCTTGAAAGCAGATCCTGATGCCAAGATTATCATCCTTTGTGGTTACAGTCATCTGAAAGAAATACCTCAAAATAGTCGTATTGGTGGTGGAAAATTTATGGCCTGTCGTTTAAAGGAGATGTCAGGTATAGATCCTTTGACGATCAATCAGGTGGTTTTAACAGAAGCTGCGCCCAAATATGAAGTAGCATTATATCAAAACATTAACCTGCCAAATACTAGTGTATTCTTAAACAAGGAGAATATTCCCTTTAGTGGCTGGGCGCCCACTAATGCCTGTGATGTCTTGGTGTATCATCCCAGAACTAGCTATACCTACGGTAAGCCCAACTGGCTCATCAATGAAGCCGAAAACAGCCTCTTTGTCCTTCAAGAAAAGGATATACAATTATCTTATCCCGTTTTAGTCAAGGCTTGGAAAAAAGAAGAACCCAAAACCGCCGTTCCTATTGATGTCGTTGAAAAACTGTCTGCCCTGGATAAAAAGGCATTGGTACTACCGAAAGGTGAATTCCTCATAGAAATAGAATCGATGGATGGGCAAAAACAAGCGATGGAGCTTTTGATAAAATAAGAGGCTGTATTACGTATAATAAGCCCAAACTAAGGTCTACTTCTTTTCAAAAGGGGGCAGCCTTCTTTCTCATGACTCCTTTTACTTCTTCGTAAGAAAGCAGATAAAAATGGTGGCAATCCACCCCAATATCAAAGGATAGCGAATCAGCATGATCTCTTTCTTGCCTGCTCCACACTGTTCTATCATACTAAGCTCCATTACCCAGCCTTGCTGAAGTGCGCCCCCAAAAAGAGGTAAAAGGTTTAGCCAAAATGCATCATTCGTCCGATAGACGACGTAGGTAAAAGGTAGTTGATTCAGAATAAGTTATCCGCTATCATTTTGTGATAGTTTTGTGATTCTTTCCCAGCAATCTACGTATACCTTTGCAGAAAAAAGAAATACCATCATGCGTAAATACCCTATTTTATTTTTCAGCCTGCTGCTTTCATTGCTAAGTAGCTGCATTGGAGATGATATCATTGCAGATGAAGTCCCAGAACGTCTTCGCGTCAACAATAAAATTGATAGTCTTAAACTGGGCGATAGTTTTCAGTTTGAAGTGATGTTCTTTAATAATATCGGCCAGCAGGAAGAAAGACAGGTCGACTGGATTACTTCCGATGCTAATATTATTAGTGTAAACCCAACTGGATTAGCTACCGCCCATGAAATGGGTTCAGCAACGATTACGGCTACAGTGAACCTTCCCGACAAGGCTCCAGTAGTAGATCAGTTTGAGGTAGTCGTTTCAGATCAAACGACCGAAGTTGAATCCGATGGCATTAGAAAAGGTAATATAAAAACGACCAGTAGTTATCTACTGGAAGGCGAATTTGAGTTCTTCGAAGAAGGCGGAAACCTACGACTGGTATTTGGCGATGACTATAAGGCTTCTACCGCTCTCCCTGGTTTATATGTATACCTAACCAACAATCCGAATACCATTACGGGAGCCTATGAAATCGGCGAGGTGACGACTTTCTCAGGTACTCACTTTTATGAATTACCGCTAGAGGTGGGTTTGGACACCTACAATTATGTCTTGTACTTCTGTAAGCCCTTTCGGGTGAAAGTGGGGGATGGGGAAATGGATAATGGATAATGGATAATGGATAATGGATAATGGATAATGGATAATGGATAATGGATAATGGAAATAAATTAAATATAATGGTTTTTTCAAATTGAATATCATGAAACGCAATATAGTTTTGGCCTTAGCTGGCCTATTTTTAAGTTTGAATGTGTATGCAGGTGGGCCATGGCCACAGCCTAAAAATGGTGGCTTTTTTAAATTATCCCAATGGTGGGTAGTGGCCGATAAGCATTATACGGATACGGGACTTCTCGATCCTAATATTACCAGTGGAATTTACAATACGAGTCTGTATGCTGAATTCGGTTTTACAGAGCGCTTAACGGGTATTCTATACCTTCCATTTTTTAGTCGGGCTCTGTTTAACAATGAGATTTCGGGTACTACTGGAGAATTGCTTACGCCCGGTGAGGCGATCAACTCTATTGGCGATACGGATATTGGCTTAAAGTATGGGATAATCGTTAACAAACCAGTGGTTTTGAGTGCCAGCGTCTATTTTGGCTTGCCATTAGGTGTAGATGATGGAGGAACGACGGGTACGCTGCAGACGGGTGATGGAGAATTTAACCAACTGGTACAATTGGATATAGGAACCTCCTTCGGCCTAGGTGGTGTCAACTTTTACACCACAGCTTATGCCGGTTTTAATAATAGAACGAATGGCTTTTCCGATGAGTTCCGATACGGTCTAGAGGGTGGTGCAACTTTTGGAAAATCAAGACTGACAGCTATCCTCCGTCTGTATGGTATTACATCCTTGAAGAATGGAACTTCTACGGAGATGTCTAACAGCACAAGTATTTTTGCTAACAATAGCGAACACTTCACCGTTTCTCCGGAAATTGCTTACCAATTTAATGATAAGTGGGGCGTCTCTGCTAGCGTAGCTAAGGCTGTTTCTGGTCGCATTATTTTTGCTAATCCTGCTTATTCGGTTGGTGTTTTCTTGAAAATATAAGACTTAATTCAAAGCCCCAAGGCTTCAGAAGTTTACTTGGCCATGTCCTGGAAAACTTCTGAAGTCTAAGCCTAGCACTACAGCTTAATACGCCGCGTATATTGCCGCCCACCCGTCTCCAAGCGATAGATATAATCGCCGGGCGGGAGGAAGAAATCGCTAGGTTTCAATGGAAAAGTATAACTTCCTCTTTCCGCAAAACCTTCTTGTAAAACACGAAGCAATTGGCCATTAGGCTTTAGTATAAGCAATCGAAAAACACCTCTAATTTTAAGGGCATATTTGAGTTGTACGACACCACTTTCCGTCGGATGAGGATTATGCCCTAATAATGCGCCAGCAGCTTGATTCCCTAATAAAGGTCCCGAAGCAGGTAATAAACCTCCTACTCTTGGGAAACTATCGCCGAGAATATGATCTACTACTTCAGGATGAACGCACATCCAATTTTCTAAAACCGTGGCATAGGCTTCTCTAAAATCCAATGAAAAGAGAGGATCTCCATACATATCCACATTGACCAAGTCAGCTGGTGTGCCATGGAATCCCTGTCCTATATTGTTCCCAAACAGCAACATTGGCGCCCCTGTTCCGTGATCCGTTCCCTGCGACCCATTTTCAAAAATAGTCCGACCGAACTCTGAAAATGACATAGCTAGTACGTTATCGGCATGACCACTTAATTCTAAGTCTGTAAAAAAAGACTGAATCGCTGTAGCGACCTCATTAAGGAGAATCGGATGATCCGTAATTTGATTGGCATGGGTATCAAAACCGTCGATGGTGACCATATATACTTTCGCACCTAAGTTTCCTTTAATTAGGCGGGCAATAATCGCCATTTCTTCGGCCAAAGAGTGGTCGGGGTAGGACGCCTGATTATTCACGCCATTATAGGCATCACGTATTGATTCGGAGTATCTAAAAGCACGGTTGGCCATCGTTCGTACGAAGGATAATTCTTGATCTGCCGGATTAGGCCCCAATTGCCCCGTATTGTAAAGGGAACCATTGAGTGCTATTTGATAAAACTCCTGCGGATTACTGATGGACAGTGCTTTACTCCCCCCTACCGCTCGGAAAATCATATTGGTTTGCACGCCAATTTGCAAGGCCGGAGGGATAGAAGGCGGGGCGGTATCGAAGGCTTGAAATTCTCTTTCCAACCAGCGACCAATCCAGCCTGTTGTTTCGACCTCTTCGGCATCGGAGGCAGAAGCCCAAATATCGGAGGAACGAAAATGCGAATAATTGGCATCGGGATAACCGACATTATGGATCACGCGCATTTTCCCTTCTTCCCATAAAGGCTTCAAGACCTCCATGCTATTCGGCATGGCAAATTCATCATTGAGGGCCCAAGTATCGGCTTCTCTCAGAGCGAGATTGGGCCGTATATTGAAATACTCGTCATTGTCTCTCGGAACTATGGTATTCAGGCCATCATTCCCTCCTTTAAAACGGATTAAAACCAAAATACGATCGCCACAATCAGCGCTAGCCAGGCTTGTCAGTAAAGGAGATGTACCAAAAGTAGTAATCGGTTTGGCCCCCAATAATAGTGGACTACCAAAGCTAGCCAGTCCAGTCATCCGGAGGAAATCTCGCCGGTTCCAATTGTGGTGACTTTTGGTATGGGCCATGCCATCTTGCAAGCTAGTTCCAAAACGTTTTTTATAATGACGAGCTACTTTTTTATGTAGGGAAGGCTGTTTATCGTTGCACATCTGATTGCTATTTGAGGGTAACTAAGACAATTGCCATTCTGGCAAGCGGAATAGGTAGAATAACAAGTTGACGATTTGATACGGTGATTCATTAAACCAGAGATTCCAGGATCCTGTCGCAAAGTAATTTTCAGGAATTTCTCCTTTGAAGTAAGCCAGTGCCGTATCCGTCAATTCGGGCTCTAAGTCTTTTTTTAGAAAATGCCGAATGAGGGCTTGTGTAACCACCAAGGGATCGGTCTCCGTGGAGCTAGTCAAGGCTATGGCGAGTTCCCGAAGGCGGTCTCTAGCTGCATCAGTATCCAGAAAACCACCATAAATAATGTCTGTTAGAAACTGCCATCGAATCGTTAAGGTGTTTTCATTAATCCAATCATGGTAACCCGGCCAACCTGCTACATCGATAGGCGAAAATAGCTTTTGCCCCAATTCTTCTATCATATAATTGATATAGCCCGTCCAATCATCATTGATGGCTTCGCCAAAGGTGATCCCCGTCAATCGATAAGGCTGCACCAGTACCTCCAAGGGGGATTTTATCCGAGTATTTATGAACCGTTCCTCGAAGAAATGTTCACTTTTAAATAGCTGCCTAAACACCGGGGCCAGCTCCCAATTGTTGTCTATAAAAGTTTGGGTCATTCCTTGAATAATTTCAAGGTCGGGTTTGTCATAGACAAAATAGCGGTAGATTTTTGTACAAATGTATTGGGCCACTTCATTCTTGCGGAGGCTAAAAATCAACTCGTGTACATCCTCGTAATTCCAGTTACCCGTCTGCCCAAAAATTGTCTTGGGGGTATTATCAAACAAGTCATCATCCAGCGTAACACTTTGATCACAATTGTACATATCCAGTTGCCAGCCCGTCAAAGCCCTGGCTACTTCCACGATGTCATCCTGGGTATAGCCATTCCCTTCCCCCATCGTAAACAGTTCCAATAATTCACGGGCATAGTTTTCGTTAGGTTCTTCGGCTATATTCAAATTCCCGTTGAGGTATACGAGCATAGCCGGATTCTTCCCCATCGTTTCCACAAAGGTTCTGAAATTGCCCAAAGCAAAATCATGAAGCAAGCGATAATAGGACCACATGTATCCATTGCAATCATACACTTCTTCCTCGGTCACGAAATGATTACTCCAAAACAAGGCCAGCTTCGGGCGAAGGCCATCCGTTATCATTTCACTAATCCATCGCCGGAAAAACTCAAATTTGTGTTCAAAATAGAGATCATCATCACCATTGTAATCCTCATAGTTCCAGTTGGCCCAAGGAGGCGGTTCTGGGGGGCCCTGATTGCGGATACCATCTATAATAGCGTCCACAAAAGCCTCCGGACTCATCGTCAAGGCTGTATCAATAGCTTCTTTGGTACCGCCAAACCCAATTCTTTGCAAAAGATGTTGTGCACGCTCTGGGATCCAAGGCTTGTCAGCGGTTGGTGCATAAGGTAAGAGGGTGGTTGTAAGGAGTGAGGGGAGATTCATACGGTTAGTTTGAAGATTGTAATGGCCCCAGTGTGGTGCAGGCAGACCTCAAGGCAGCCATCTATCAGACAGAGAATTAACCTTTTGGTTTCAAAAGTGTACTCTGTGCATAATTATGCTAATATATGGTTATAATTTTTCAAAATATTATAGAAAAGCCTAATTTTATTGGCTAAGTGCTTGTTTGGAGGTAGCGATTCGGGCTGCAAACAAGCACTAAGGAATAAATTGACAATGAAGTCTCTAGCCATCTTCATCTAAAATAGATTTTCTTGAAAAAGCTCCCTCCTTTCCTCGTTCTCCTATTTACTTCCTGTTGGGTTACACTCAGTTTTTCTCAAACGACCTTACTTTATGAGGGGTTTGAGTCTTGCACATTTCCTACTGACTGGTCTTCAACATTAACTGGAAATGAGAATGCAGCTTGGTACGTAGGTACGCCACAAAACAGCAATTCGGATGGCAGTACTATTGACGGAGGCTGTATGCTAATCATAGATGATGATGCGACAGGAGACGACACGCCTGCATGGCAACTAGCCTTACAAACTCCTTTTTTCGATGGTCGAGGTTTCACTAGTTTAAAGCTAAATGTCGATGTACACTATAGGCATGCTGGAGACGAGGCTTCTTTACTAATTGAAGCCTTTGATGGAAATACCTACCACCCTTTAAAGTTGTACCAATTGTATGATAGCCAAACGGGAGAACAGTTCTCCGAATTCGTCACTTTTAGCGCCGACCTTTCCTTTTTCGCCCATGAAAACATGACTATACGTTTTACTTATGACGATGGAAATAGCTGGGCTTGGTGGGCCGGAATAGACAATGTGCATGTCATTGGGGAAGGCACCGCTACTAACCTGATACTTGAAAACTTTGAGGCTTGCACTTCACCTACGGGTTGGTCCACACAGATCATGCAAGGGGATAACGATTGGCAATTTGGACGGATAGACAATCCAGAAGCTTGGGCAGGAAATAGCCTGAATGGGAGTTGTTTTGCCTTCTTTGATGATGATATCATTGGCGAAGAGGCTCCACCTAGTGTCGTGCGTTTGATTAGCCCAGTATTTGACGGGGCAACTTTTGCCAATTACGAGCTGGTTTTCGATGTATTATATCGACAAGCAGTAGAGCAGGAAGCTTTTTCAATTGGGGTCATAGATCCGATGAGCGGCGAAGAAAGAGTGGTAAAGACCTATACGGCGTCATTGGGCGATGAACAACTGCCTACCTACGTGCAAGAAAAAGTATCACTGACCGCTTTTCGCTCGGCCCAGATGCAGTTTTTTTTCCAATATGATGACGGCGGAGCATGGGGCTGGTGGCTGGCATTGGATAATATAAAAGTCAGTGCAGATGGGTTTACCAATGACTTATGTGCCCAGGCGCTGCCCATTTTTGTAGATAGTACTTGTGTTTCGGGCCATAATCTTACTGCTTTATATAGCGCTCCGGTTTCTGATTGTGAAGATGGACAGTTGGGAGGATTGTGGTTTAAATTGGAGGCAACATCAAGCCAATTGCTGCGACTTACAACTGAAGCCGACTTCAATGATGTAGTCAATATCTACACCGGGAATTGTGAGGGTTTAAACAGCTTGGTTTGTACCAATCGAGACGAGCATGGCTTTACGGGAGAGCAGTTGTATTTTGATGTTGAAGCCGAGCAGACATATTATGTATTGGTAAGTGGTATCAAGTCAGAATTCGGACGGGCACGGGGTAGTTTTTGCCTGGATTTGCAGGAAGCAAATGCTCGGCCAGTCCCGCCCAGCAATGATCTCTGTGCCAATGCTATTCCCTTGGAGGTTGACCTGGATTGCATCATCGGTAGCAATAAATATGCAGAGATGGATGGGCCAAGTCCCATTAAGAATTCATTGTCCAGGGCGTCCATTTGGTATAGCTTCATGCCAACCACCACTGAAGCCTTACGCCTAGAAACTGGCGCTAACTTTTCGGATGTGATTACGGTATTTGAAGGGAGTTGCGAAGCCTTGACGGAAGTAAGTTCCACCGAATTTGGCCAATCACTAGTCGTTGATGAATTAACGCCCAATCAGCAGTATCACGTTCAAGTGAGCAACCTTTTCGCTACCTTGGAAGGAGAAGTTTGTATGAAGTTGGTGACAGAGACGACTATTGCGCCAGACAACGATAATTGTAGCAATGCGGTCATGGTTGTCGTAAATGGATCCTGTATAGAAGGCACGAATGTGGGCGCCAATTATGAGGGGCCAAGTCCCAGTTGTGATTTATTCCTTAGTGCTGGCATTTGGTACAAGTTTATCGCCCCCGAATCTCGTTCGGTTTGGTTGAAAACAAATGCTAGTTTTCATCATAATGTAAGTGTATTTAGCGGTGATTGCGAAGGGCTGAAGGAAATCTACTGTTCACAAAATCCGATCAGCTGCGAAGGTTATGCTAGCATCGAGCAGCTCACTCCTGGACAAACCTACCATATCCGATTAGCGGCTATTGCCGGAGGATTGGGCGAAGCTATCGAGGGAAGTACCTGCTTGGAAATCCTAGATGGACTTAATGCTCCCCCCATCGCGCCATTGGCGCTCAATGTACAAGTCGACTGCTTACCCGAAGGCTTGGCACAACTACAAATCCAAGGAACGGGAGGAGTGGGAGCCTATTCTTTTCAAGGAAACGGTCCAAACGATCTACTTAATGTGGGGGATACCTACCTAGTCGTGCTCAATGATGGAGCGGGCTGTGAGCAAGCCGTAACTGGGCAAGTCAGTTGTACGACAGCTCCCTGCAATATTAATAGCTCAATTAGCTTTACCAACGCTAGTTGTGCCGATCAGTCGGATGGCGTTGCACAGGTTATGGCCCCAGATGCCGACTCCTCTTATACCTATCTATGGTCTAATGGCGCCACAAGTGCCTTGGCTGATAACCTACTCCCTGGTACTTACGCTGTCACCATATCTGCTGGAGAAGCTTGTCAATCAGTTGCTTTTGTCAATATTGGGCCATCAGCCATCAGTATGAATATTGAGCAAATTAGCGACGAGTCTTCAGTAGGACATGACGGGGCTATCGATGTGCAAATTAGCGGTGGGACACCTCCGTACAGTTATTTTTGGATGAGTAGCGGGCAAGCTATCGGCACGACCGAGGACTTAACGGGGCTAAAAGGAGGCAATTACATCTTGCAGGTGACAGATGCCAAAGGCTGCACATTTGTATCGGAAATGATCAATGTTGGCAGTTTGGTCGCTAGTACCCATTTAGAAGAATCCACTTTTGTAGAAGTACAGCCCAATCCTAATAGTGGCAATTTTCTATTATCTATTCAATTGAGGCAACAGGAAAAGGTACAAATCGAGATTTCTGATGCTGCTGGGCAAGTTATTCAACGTTTCCCGAGTGTTTTACTACTAAAGGAAGCCATTTCTATCCATTTGAAGGGACAAGCGGCTGGTTTGTACTTGGTGCATCTCCGGATTGGTGCGCAGAAAATAACTAAACGGGTGATTGTGATTTAGAACATATTTAAGTTTTGGTTCTTGCGGCGAAAACCGTTCCAGCTCCCTATTCTTTCACCATAAAAGATACTCACTGCCCTCCGAGGGGGCTAGCCAAATAAAGTAGGCAGCTACTAGGAACCTGGCAAGCCAGCTGACAAAGTCTTGCCCGAAACGAAGCAGCATCCACCCTCCTGATTCAGTTCTGTTATCAGAAAACGCAGGACACCTACTTATGAAAAAACTCTACCTCACACTCTCAATGATGGTGTGGCTACTGCCACTACGCGCTCAAGAACAGCCTATTGGACTCGTGTTTAAAATCACTTCCGAGGAAGCCCGTTTTCTATACAAAGAATCACCGGGCTCTATTCCCGAATCTTATTTTCACACCTTAGTAGATAGCTTTTCCCTTTCTTCCACCGAGCGCCCCAATTTGACCGAAAATGGTCATTATATCTTCGTCACGCCCAATGCGGAACAAATAGAAACTACGCTAAAGAGCATACATGAGCATAGCTTAATTAGCTTCAATAATAAACGAGATTTAATACTTCGGATCTTGAGCAGGAAAGGAAAATCGATTCGTGATGCGCACGTAAAACTAGGCCGCAAAAAGATCCGATATGATGAAAGTGTCGAAAGTTTTCGAATCAAGAAGAGGAACAGGGGCGGATTTCTAGAGGTACAAATGGATGGGGATACCTTATTTTACACCCTTGACAGAGATAACACTCGTCCCCTGATTGCCCGGCGTTATAAGCGGTTTAGTCAAACTCGCTTTGGCTTTATTGTAACGAGTCCTATTCGCTGGACTAAGCAAACTTATCACTATTTGAGAGGAATAATTAAATGGGGAGACTGGCGACCACCATGGCGATTTCGAGGCAGAGAAAGGAGAAGTTTAAATGGTTATGTTGTTACACACAAACCCAAGTACCAGCCAGGGGATACGCTACGTATCAAGGCATTTGTTACCACTCCCAAAGGTCGACCTATTCGACAAGCGGTGCAGCTGACAATCGGAAATCATCAGAAACCCAATCTAGCCTTGGACACCTTGGTGCAGCCCATTTCTCCCGGAGCTATTGTGGTAGACTGGCCCATTAGCGATTCTCTACAGCTAGATCAGCGCTATCATCTATCCTTGAAGCACCCCAAAAGGAAAAGACTCCGCAAGCTTAACCACCAGTTCAGTTACGAGGCTTACCAACTGGATGAAGTCGTATACCAGCTTGAAATCCCCCAGGATACTTTCCGGCAAGGAGCGGATTTTATCTTAACAGCAAGTGCTAAAGATCGAAATGATTTAGCCGTCTTTGATGCACAAGTGAAACTTCATTTTATCGTAGATCGCCTCTTGAGTTTTCATGACCAAGAAATACTGATTCCCGACACCCTTTGGCGATATGAAACAGCAATGGATCAAAAGGGTACAGCCCAAATTAGCATTCCTGATAGTTTATTTCCTGCCGCTCGCATGAAAATAAAAGTAGCTGCTGTTTTTAGCAATAGTAATGGAGAACTCCAAAATAAGACAAGGTATTTTCATTTTAGCCCACTCCAAGATGCCATTAGTTTGACCGCCTCGAATGGCATTATAAAAGGAATTTACTATAAAAATGAGCAATCAATTTCTACCAAAGCCCTATTAATTACACGTCAATATTACGACCGCAGAACCGATAGCTTAGAGGTAGACCTTCCACTAGAAATTCCTCTTTCTCCTGATATCCACAGTTACCAACTTATTGGAGAGAAAGCCCAGGGAAAATTGGTTTTGCAAGACCATAACTATCGGCGTAAAACTTCACAAATCAATTTTGAAGCTATTCGACAGGGAGATAGCCTTGAACTTCGACTTAACAATCCCCATCAGCTCGCTATCAGCTGGCTCATTCGGCATGCGAATGGTACTTTAGTGGAAGGCTTCACCCAGGCTGCTGTTTCTCGATGGACAGCAGCCGACCAGGGCGCCAAAACCTACTTTCTGAACTATCAGTACCTATGGGGAGGGATAGCCTATCAAGAAGAGAAAGAAATCACGCGCTACAAGAAATTGCTCCAAGTCTCTCTTGACCAGCCCCAACAGGTGATGCCCGGGCAAGAAGTGCCAGTGAAGGTAAAAGTCAAAGACCACAAGGATCGTCCGCTGAGAAATGTAAACTTAGCCATCGGTGCTATTAACGCCCAGTTTGGTTCCAATGAACACATAAAGGCAGCTTCCCTACCCTACCGCAAAGGCTTAGCCCCTCTTTATTATAATGAATTTGAGCCCGATGCATCCGACTATAGGGGCACTACTAATGTAGATCGGAAGTGGTACAATGAGTTGCATTTAACTAATTGGCTATACTATCGATTACGCTTTCCTGAGAAAGGTGTCTACTTTCAATCTGACACGATTACAAAAGATACCTTCTACCAAGATATAGCACAATTTGCGCCCTATTTGGTGAAAAACGGAAAAACAGTACCTATCCATTTGATTTATTGCAACCGGAAGTTGGTGTATTATTATGATGTAAGCCATCCTCAGCCTTATAGTTTCATAGGAAATGAGGGCCTCAATCGTATCACCATCCGTACGACAGATGAGGAAATAACGATCGATAGCATCGTACTAAAGAAAGGGCATAAATTGGAATTTTCAATTGACCTACTTCATTATCCGAGGTGGGATAAACGGCATCGTATATCAAGACGCCAAATGCCTAAACAACTTACCTATAATGAAAAACAATTAATCCGATCTTCTATTCTAGTACTAAGGAATGTCCCTCGGAATCGAAGCACTTTCGTCTGGGATGCGGCCCATTCTATCCATCTGCTCTCACCTACTTATCGGAACAAAGAAATCAAAGTGGGGCCTTTTACTGACCGTTCAAGACTATGGTACAAGGAGAAAAATGGGCTTGAAACTACTTTTATTTTTGAAGCAGGATTCAGCTATGAACTAGCTAGACAAAGAGAACGCTTATATGCTTTTGAACTGCCTATAGATAAACATAAAGAACTCCCAAAAAATTTAGCCGCACCTTCGCCAGGACAATGGATTTATGCCCCTAGCATCCATAAAAGACAAGAAACTAAGTTTCCATTTAGGGAATATTTTGGTCGTCGAAAACAACAAGAGCTGAAGGGACAGTATGTATTTTCTTATCGCCATACAAGAAAAAACGCCTTACAGCTCGTCCTCTTTCAGCAAAACGACACTGTACGGGCTATTTACAGGCCACTAAAACGAAAGATACCAGCCATACCCATAGGTACCTACCAACTCACGCTGGTTAGAGCTGACGGCTATTTGCATCAAAGAGAAATTACCATTTCAGCCAACACTACACTATATCAACAATTACAGCAGGTAGATTTTCGACCAGATGACCAGGAATTTTTGTCCACTATTCAATTGAGCTTTGCTCGCCCCCAAATCAGTCCGCAATTACCCAAACAAGCAGGGCCCAATCCCTATCAAAGCGGGATGCAAAGGATTGCTGGTTATGTGACTGATGAGGATGGAGAACCACTAATCGGCGCAAGTATTTTGATTAAAGGTACTAGTCAAGGTGTAGTCACCGATCTAGATGGATATTATGAAGTAGTGACCTCAGAGCCTAATCCAGTTCTTGAAATTAGCTATACAGGTTTTGAGCGGCAACAGATTCAGGCGAGACCTGGTATAAATGATATTAGTCTTGGAGCAAGCAGTATGGCATTAGATGAAGTCGTAGTTACTGGCTATGGCATTTCCAATCGACGCCCCAAAACAGTCATTCAACAAGATGCATTAAGCATCAGAGGGAGTAGATCGAATGCGGTGGGCTATTACTTAGAGGGAAGGGTGGCCGGTGTAAGTATGAGTGATGGGACTACCCCAAGGGCCTTCGTCAGAGGGCAAAGTGCTGGTAGCATAGGTGATCCACTATATATTATTGATGGCAAAATAGGAGATCCGAGTCAACTGAATCCCAGTCAAATTAGAACCATAACAACCCTATTAGGGGAGGAGGCGACCGCTATTTACGGCGCTAGCGCTGCGAATGGAGTGATCATCATCACCACAACCGGAGGCCCGTCACTCGATTTCTTTCAGCCCAATGTAGCAAAAGGGCTCCGAACGTCCTTCCGCGACTTTGCTTATTGGAATCCTAATGTCATTACCGATGAAAAAGGGGAAGCGACATTCAAAGTGACTTTCCCCGATAATATTACAGCTTGGAACGCCTACGCAATAGGCATGAGTACCCGCAATCGTAGCGGCCTTGGCTTTGCCCAAACCCAGGCCTTCAAACCCGTCATCGCCCAACTGGCTGTTCCTCGTTTTTTGACCGAAGGCGATACCGCAGCATTGATTGGCAAAAGCTCAAACTATACCTCAGATTCTATACAAGTAGAAACGCGCTTTCTCTTAGCCGACACGGTATTAAGTCGGCAAGAAACTTGGCTCCAAAATGGAAATGTGGAGTCCACTAATGTACACGCAGGGATGGCCGGGGATTCCCTGGCCATCACCTATTCCCTTAAAGCCTTGAAAGCGGCGTATGAGGATGGTGAAAAACGAGAAATACCAGTGCTTCCTAGAGGAATAGCGGAACATACAGGTCACTTCCTTCTTTTGGATCAAGATACGAGTCTCCAACTTGGCTTTCCAGCGAATAGGGGAACGGTAGAGGTATATGTGGAGAAAGATATTCTTTCTGTTTTGCTCCAAGAAATCAATTACCTCAAAAACTACAAACATGGCTGTAATGAGCAAACCGCAAGTAAACTCATGGCCTTGCTACTCGAAAAAGAAATTAAGGCGCAGTTGGGCGAAAGATGGGAAGAAGAAAAACTCGTAGATAAGTGTCTACAGATATTGGCAAAGAACCAGAATGCCAATGGAGATTGGGGCTGGTGGAATCGGAGTGTTGGTAGTGACTGGGTGAGCAGACATGTCGTGAAAGCTTTACTGATGGCCCAGCAGAATGGATATGATACACCGGGCTTGGAGAATGCCCTCCGTACACTTACTAATGAGATCAATACGATTCCGACCTCTCATTTACTAGCCAATCTTCGACTCTTGGCCGAGGCCCAACAGCATTTTCCTTTTCAAGATTACTTGCCTCAGATAGATACGCTCCCACTATCCATACATGATCGCTTGCAGACTATCCGGATTCGCCAGTTAGCCGCTTTGCCCTACACTTTGGATAGCCTCCACCACTATCGCCAACAAACCCTCTTTGGCAGCCACTACTGGGGAAAGGAATCATTTGGCTTGACGCAAAATAAAATGACGACTACCCTACTGGCTTATCAAATCTTACAGGCGGCCAATCAGCCTCAGCAAGCTCAAAAGGTCATCCAATTTTTCCTTGAAAAACGACGAAATACAGGGCGACGACACGCTTGGCGCAACACGATGGAAACCGCCTTGATTCTCCGTAGTATTCTTCCACAACTTTTGAAGGAGAAGGGAAATCTAAAAGATAAAGCACAACTGCAGTTGAGTGGATTATATAGTGCTAGTATGGATAGCTTTCCGCAACGTTTTAGCCTAGTCCCTAGTGAGGATAGTCTCCAAATAGAAAAAACAGGAGCAGGTACCTTATACTTTACCGCTTTCCAAAGCTTCTGGAATTCATCTCCTGCTAAAAAAGGAAAAGCATTTCAAGTCGATAGTCGCCTAGAGCAGGATGGGCAGCTTGTTACCCAATTGGAACAAGGCGAAAAGGCTACGCTCATTGTTACGGTAGAAAGTAAGGCCAGCGCGGATTATCTGATGCTACAAGTCCCCATCCCCGGCGCTTGTTCTTACGAAAGTAAACCCAATGGACGTCGTGGCAGCGAGGTACATCGGGAATATGAGCCACAGCAAACGAATATCTTTATCGAACGGCTTCCCGCAGGTAAACATGAATTTAAGATAGCATTAGAACCCCGCTTTTCGGGCACTTACCAACTCAATCCGGCCAAAATAGAACTGATGTACTTTCCTACTTTTTATGGGCGGGAGGGGATGAAGGTGGTGGGGGTGGGGGGAAGGTGAAGAAGTGAAGAGGTGAAGAGGTGAAGAGGTGAAGAGGTGAAAAGTGGGGGCTTTTGATTTTGATTTTGATTAGTATTTGAATTTTCCCAACAGCCTCACTATTTAGCCAATTGGACGGCCCCTTCTAATTCTTCTATCGGCGCTAAGGGAGTGTTGAGTACAAAATCGACTAATAAATCAGGGGCTTGCATTTGTAAAGGGTGATCCCCTTGATCAACGGTCACCAGTTCCTTGTCTGAATTAATTAACTCCATCAAGAAAGGTGAATTCTCATAAGGTACCAGGGTATCGGCATCACCATGAATCAGGGCGACAGGCACACTAATTTTTGGATAAAGTGGCAATATCTCACGTAGGGCGTCTGGATGACTGAGCTTCTCCACATTGGACACCCATAACATACGCGGTAACAGGAATCGGAAGATTTTGAAATTGATAAAATAAGATATACGGAAGATCACCTCATTATCGGGATTATATTGACCGGACACCCCTACTATTTTTGCAATTTTTTTAGGCTGTATGGCCCCCATAATAACGGCAATTGGGCCACCATAGCTATGCCCCATGACTACTGCTTTTTGCGTTTCTCCTTCCAGCACTTCTAGTATTTTTTGGGCCTGTACTTTCAAATCTTTTTCCGCTCCTCGGGGCTTCGTCCCACCATAACCTGGCCGATCAACGATCAATAAACGGTATTTTTCAAAAATCCGTTCTCGCTTGGCCAGTCCACTCCAGTCCATTACACTGCCCGGTGCACCATGTACTAGTAAGAGCGCTTGCTTTTCGGGATCACCCATTTCAATATAACGCAAACCGGAAGGTGTAAAATTAATCGTCCACCCCTCCTTGCCAATATCCTTGTACCACCATCTTGTTCCCTTTTCTGAGGAGATATAGCGATCAAAGGATTCAATGAAAATGAACAGAATGGCTACTAGGGCCAAAGCAATATAGAGGAACCAACGAAAGATTCGCTTGGTGATAGGGAAAAAACGACTCATACAGGCAGTTTATAAAATACTTATGGTACTACTTCCAATAACGTATCAAATGCCTAATTGTTAAGTTTCAGCAGTGATTATCCTGGCTGGACATCCTAAATTCAGTGGCTTTAGCAAGATAGCTGCACGCTTTTAATCCCCATTCTTTTCCGTACACCTCCTTCCTACTTTCGCTTCTTTTTTCAAAAAAAGAACCACTTAGCTTGACTTTTAAACTAAGTAAGCGCATATTTGCATCATAACACTTAGTTTTGATTTAAAACTAAGTAAAAATCAAATCAGATGACCTATAGAGATACAGGCATAGATCGAACCCAAATATTGATCGATAAAATCTTACAGGCACAAAGCCTGCTTGCTCTTTTCAAAACAACTGACTACAAGTCGGTGTATCGAGAGGCGGTCAAGTTATTGCACCCTGATCTCTGTTATCTGCCCGCAGCAGCCGATGCCCTGATTCGGCTTAATGAGTTGCGCTTACAATATGAAAAAGGGCAAGTAATTACTGATGATGCAGGTAGTATCTGGAGTAAAGACAAGACCGTTATTTTCCGTGGTGATAGCTATCTTTTGGAAAAGTCCTACCAGAATTTGCAGCAGTTGAAACACCTCCGAGGAGAAGCCGCTTTTCATTTTCAACATTACCTCCCTACTCATGTCCATTTTTCGAATACCATCGAGGCTCAATTCAGTCACCGGGCACTCCCGCTTTACGGTTTACAACTTCCGCAAGAACATGTCAATTGGGTACTTTCTCGCTTGTTAGAAATGGTAGCCTGGCTGGCAGAGGAAGGTTTTGTACATGGTGGGATCAATCCCAAATCTGTTTTCATTGTACCAGAAACACACGGTATTATCCTCACCTCCTTCTATCACATGAAACGGGAAGGGGAACGCTTACGCACCGTTTCTGCCACTTATAAAAACTGGTATCCCGCTTCCGTTTTTGCTGATAAACGAGCCACGTCTCTGATAGATATCGAATGCTGCAAAAGAACAGCGGCCTATTTACTGGGTGATCCTTCAGGCTTGGGAATACGATTGCAAAAGACACACCTGGCTCCTTTCATTGATTTTCTACTGGATCATCATACCCATCCTTACGATTGCTACCATGACTATAGAAGGCTACTCGGGCAACATTTTGAATCTCGTTTTATTCCACTGGTTCTTTAGAAGAGGGAAGACAGAAGAGAGAAGAGAGAAGAGAGAGGACAGACAGCCAAAATCATGACATCAAAACTGCCGACTTTCAGACTTTCAGACTTTCAGACTCAAAAGAATTGTATAACATAAAAAACCAAATATCATGGGTTACACCAACTGGTCAAAATCGGCTTACACACATTTAAAAGCCGGTTACTCCAAAAAATCAACCAATGCCATTTTCAAATCTAATGCCAGCAGAAGGGTCGCGGACAGTATGAATCCCTATGGCCTAAAATTTCGTGAAAGCCGCGATTCCGATGCCCACCCCAACTCCATAGCGATCGGTGTTTTCCTGGATGTGACAGGCTCTATGCGTCGCATTCCGGAGCACTTGATTCGCCACAAACTGGGCTCTTTGATGGATACCTTATTGGCACATGACATCGAAGATCCTCAGGTGCTTTTTGCCGCTATTGGTGATCATATTTCCGACCGAGCACCGCTACAAATAGGACAATTTGAGTCGGGAACAAAAGAATTAAATGACTGCTTATCTAGCATTTTCTTGGAAGGTGGCGGTGGTGGACAGCAAATGGAGTCTTACCTCCTAGCCTGGCTAGCAGCGGGCCGTCATACCTCCATTGATTGCTTTGAAAAGCGAGGCAAAAAGGGTTTTCTCTTTACTATGGGAGATGAAAAAAGCTGGGATCAAGTCGATGCGCAACGGCTACAAGCACTTATGGGCTACACCGAGCCCACGGCCATTGATACCAAAACTGTTTTGGCCCAAGCACAACGAATGTACCATGTTTTCCACATCCATGTCAACGAAGCCAGCTACCGGGATAATCCAGATATCATTGGCTACTGGCAAGACCTACTCGGAGAGAATTTATTGATTCTTGATGATCAGAATGCTATCGCAGAACTCATTGCCAGTACCATAGCCGTCATTCATGGAGTCCGATTGGACAAGGTAGCAGCTAGTTTTGATCCTGTTACTGCTAAGGCCGTGAAGAATGCACTGGTAAACGTATCTAGCGATGTGCAGAATGGGATTAGGAGTGGGGTGCTTAAGTTGTAGGGGTGCGGGTTGCCATTCGGTTTTGATTTTGATTTTGATTCTCATTTTGATTTGAAAAGTCAGCTGGAGCTGGCGAAAGGCGGGGACAGGGCTAGGTGCCGGTTGGAAACCGAGCACCAACGGCGGATGC
>Ga0070726_10000825_pt1 | contig 34989 bp, 37 predicted proteins | sample tdAd471_FD_67275 | JGI IMG/M metagenome (GOLD analysis project Ga0070726, IMG submission 67275) | Marine sediment microbial communities from the Atlantic coast under amendment with organic carbon and nitrate - tdAd47.1 | ecosystem: Environmental > Aquatic > Marine > Coastal > Sediment | place...
CGGCCAGCGCGAACTGATCATTGGTGACCGTCAGACCGGTAAAACCGCCGTCGCCATCGATACCTTCATCAACCAGAAGGGTGTTAACGCGGGTGATGACGAGAGCAAGAAGCTCTACTGCATCTATGTTGCCGTTGGCCAGAAGCGCTCAACCGTTGCGCAGATCGTGCGTCAGCTCGAAGAAAATGGCGCGATGGAATATTCGATCGTTGTTGCGGCGACCGCTTCCGAGCCTGCCCCGCTTCAGTATCTTGCGCCTTATACTGGCGTGACCATGGGCGAATATTTCCGCGACAATGGCATGCATGCTGTCATCGTCTATGACGATCTTTCCAAGCAAGCTGTGGCCTATCGTCAGATGTCGCTGCTGCTGCGTCGTCCTCCGGGCCGCGAAGCCTATCCGGGTGACGTTTTCTATCTCCACAGCCGCCTGCTGGAACGTGCCGCGAAAATGTCCGACGCCAATGGCGGCGGCTCGCTGACCGCGCTGCCAATCATTGAAACACAGGCGGGCGACGTTTCGGCCTATATTCCGACCAACGTGATTTCGATCACCGATGGTCAGATTTTCCTCGAGACCAACCTCTTCTATCAGGGCATCCGTCCCGCTATTAACGTGGGTCTATCCGTGTCTCGTGTGGGTTCTGCGGCGCAGACCAAGGCGATGAAGAAGGTTTCCGGCTCGATCAAGCTGGAGTTGGCGCAATATCGCGAAATGGCGGCCTTTGCCCAGTTCGGTTCCGATCTTGATGCTTCGACACAAAAACTACTCAACCGTGGTGCGCGTCTGACGGAACTGCTCAAGCAGCCTCAGTTCAGCCCGCTGCCCTTCGAAGAGCAGACCGCGTCGATCTTCGCCGGCACCAATGGCTATCTTGACGACATTGCGACAACCGATGTGACCCGATACGAAGAAGCAATGCTTGCATATCTCCGCGCGGATCACGCCGATGTGCTCAAGGCAATCCGTGAGAGCAAGGATCTGGGCGACGAACCCAAGAGCAAGCTCAAGGCCGCACTCGACAGCTTCGGCAAGACCTTTGCATAAGGATTGATGGCTAATGGCCTCACTTAAGGAACTGAAGGGCCGCATCGACTCGGTCAAATCGACCCAGAAGATCACCAAGGCCAAGCAAATGGTCGCGGCAGCGAAACTGCGCAAGGCGCAGGCGGCTGCCGAAGCTGCGCGTCCTTATGCCGAACGACTGGGTGCAGTCATGGCTTCCATCGCCGGCAAGGTGTCGGGTGACAGCGCCCCCAAACTGCTCGCGGGCACAGGTGCGGACCAACGCCACCTGCTGGTCGTGATCAACACGGACAAGGGGCTTTGCGGTGGCCTCAACTCTAACGTCGTCAAGGCTGCGAAGCTGAAGGCAAAAGAGCTGATCACCGCAGGCAAAGATGTCGACTTCTACCTCGTTGGCAAGAAAGGCCGCGCGCCTCTCCGCCGCGAATTTGGCGACAAGGTCGGCACCGGCTTCGATACCAGCACGATACGTAACCCCGGCTTTGCTGAGGCAGACGCCATAGCGACGCAGCTTGTCGAAATGTATGAAGCGGGCAAGTTTGATGTCGCGCATCTGATCTATCCGATCTTCAAGTCTGCATTGGCACAGGACCCGACGGTTCAACAGCTCATCCCGGTGCCCACCCCTGCAGATGCGGCTGATAGCAGCGCTGTGGTTGAATATGAGCCGGGCGAAGAGGAAATCCTCGAAGAGCTGTTGCCGCGCTATGTAAAAACGCAGCTTTTTGGGTCTCTTCTGGAGCGCGAAGCCTCCGAACATGGCGCATCAATGACGGCTATGGACAACGCAACGCGCAATGCGGGCGACCTCATCAACAAGCTGACCATTGAATATAACCGCAGCCGTCAGGCCGCGATCACCACCGAACTCGTTGAAATCATCTCCGGCGCTGAAGCGCTCTAAAGAATAGTAGGCAAGGAAGCGAACATGGCAACCACCAACATCACAGGCCGTATTTCACAGGTCATCGGCGCCGTCGTCGACGTGACCTTCCCCGACGCACTGCCGGCCATTTTGAGCGCGCTGGAGACCAGCAATAACGGTCAGAAGCTCGTACTCGAAGTCGCCCAGCATCTCGGCGAAAACACCGTGCGCACCATCGCTATGGACTCGACCGACGGTTTGACCCGTGGGCAGGAAGTCACAGACAGCGGCGCGCAGATCTCTGTGCCTGTCGGCCCGGAAACACTCGGACGCATCATGAACGTCGTCGGCGATCCGATTGACGAACGCGGCCCGGTCGTCACCAAGGCGCGCGCACCGATCCACGCTGAAGCGCCGGCATTCGTCGACCAGTCAACCGACACCTCTATCCTCGTTACCGGCATCAAGGTCATCGATCTGCTTGCGCCTTATGCAAAGGGCGGCAAGATCGGCCTGTTCGGCGGCGCAGGTGTTGGCAAAACGGTTCTTATTCAGGAACTCATCAACAACATCGCCAAGGGCCATGGCGGCACCTCGGTGTTCGCTGGCGTGGGTGAGCGTACCCGCGAGGGTAACGACCTCTATCACGAGTTCCTCGACGCTGGCGTTATCGCCAAGGACGCCGACGGCAACGCGATCAGCGAAGGCTCGAAAGTGGCCCTCGTCTTCGGTCAGATGAACGAGCCTCCGGGCGCGCGTGCTCGCGTTGCGCTTTCCGGGCTGACCATGGCGGAATATTTCCGTGATGAAGAAGGTCAGGACGTTCTGTTCTTCGTCGACAACATCTTCCGCTTCACCCAGGCCGGTTCGGAAGTATCCGCGCTTCTGGGCCGTATTCCTTCGGCTGTGGGCTATCAGCCGACCCTGTCCACCGACATGGGCGCGCTGCAGGAACGCATCACCTCAACCAACAAGGGCTCGATCACGTCGGTTCAGGCCATTTACGTTCCCGCAGATGACCTTACCGATCCGGCTCCTGCAACCTCCTTCGCTCACTTGGATGCGACCACGGTTCTTAACCGCGCGATCTCCGAGCTGGGCATCTACCCGGCGGTTGACCCGCTCGACTCCACCAGCCGCGTGCTCAGCCCCGCTGTTGTTGGCCAAGAGCATTATGAAACCGCACGTGAGGTTCAGGAAACACTGCAGAAGTATAAGTCACTGCAGGACATTATCGCCATTCTCGGCATGGACGAGCTTTCGGAAGAAGATAAGCTCACCGTGGCCCGCGCGCGCAAAATCCAGCGTTTCCTCTCGCAACCATTCCATGTTGCGGAGGTCTTTACCGGCATCCCCGGCAAGTTCGTACAGATCGAAGACACGGTTAAATCGTTCAAGGCAGTTGTCGACGGCGAGTATGACCATCTGCCCGAGGCAGCCTTCTACATGGTCGGCGGCATCGACGAAGCCGTTGAAAAGGGCAAGAAGCTGGCTGCGGAAGCCGCTTAATCCACTGATTATCGCCCCTTCCCCATTTTGATGTGGAAGGGGCAACAGGACAAAACGACATGGCACTGCATTTCGAACTCGTAACCCCTGAAAAACTCGTCCGTTCAGCGGAAGTCTATCAGGTCGTCGTTCCCGGCGCAGAAGGTGACTTCGGCGTGCTGGAAGGCCATGCGCCCTTCATGTCGACCGTCCGTGACGGCGAAATTCTGCTCTTTGCAGACGCCAACAGCGCACCGGAAAGCATCCCGGTCATCGGTGGCTTCGCCGAGGTCAACGAGAAAGGCCTGACGGTACTGGCGGAAAAAGCGGGTTGATAGCTGCGAGGCCAAAGGCATGCGTTCCGTATGCCTCTTGTCAGAATTTCAAGCTCATCTCTCATTGCAGAGATGAGCTTTTTCATTCACCCCGCCGTTCCAGAGCGCAAGCGAATTGTTTTAGGGTTGATAGAGAGCTCTACCGGGCAATGCCCGATACAATCCCCATCCACTTGAACCGGCGCCGACGCCTGTGACGATATGGTCATACTGTCACATGAGAAGCGAACCAGCCCTTTTTGTAGCTCGATCCGTCCCAATAGCAAAGCAGTTGCAAATTTAAGATAAGCCCAACGCCCCGCATCAGGCACAGCAACACCATAAAAAAGAGGCTGACGTGCATCGGCATTCGGAGCGAAACTCCAAGGCCCGGCATAATATTTCCCTTTAGCGATATAGAATGCTGAACAGGCTATTTTCTGATTATCAAAGCTCAGGATAAAATCATCGTGCTGCCAGAAAAGCAGTTGCTTGAGCGCGGCTATGCCATAGGCTCCACGGCCAATCCATTTTTTGAGCGTAGCAGAAACATTCTGAACGATGTGAGAATCCGGTCCGCCACTCGCACAGATCATCATCATCCGCCCATTCATATCTGCCAGATAATGTTCTTTGTGCGGTTTCTCTGTGGGGGCGCTACCAGACAATTCCCTGTGCAACAGATTGACAGTACCAGCCGGAATAATGGTGATGGGCAAATCTGCGCCCTTCGCAACCACACATTCCAATGCATCCCTGATAGTTCCATCACCCCCGATGATGATGATTTCCGAAACTCCTGTCTCTGCCAATCGAAAGGGAGCTTCCATTGAGACGATAACCTGTATGTTCTGCACCTTCAGACGATGGATTTGCTGGTCCAGCATCGCACGGGAAAATGTTCCCGCATGAGGATTGGCAAATATCTGGACAACCCGTATTACAGGTTTAGCGAAGTCGGCAGAAACATTCTCGTCTGCATGGGTATCAGCAATAGCCCCATATCCCCAGTCCATTCCATCTCTCCGTCAGGTCAGAACCAGCGCTGGCTCATCTGCCTGTTGCTGTACCACAGGCTTTTCAGCACCTCTGGCCGTAAATTTTTCGGCCAGCCAGACAGAAACCCAGGCGATCATCATGCCAACAGGAAGGTCGATCAGATAATGCCAACGGGTCGTTACTGCAGAAACGAGAATGAACGCCAACAAAATGCTGTAGAGAGGGATAAGAACACGCGCATATTTCCATGCAAGTATAAAGAACAAAAATGACCCACCAGCATGCAGGGAGGGCATCGCGCCCAGTCCTGCCGTGATATTTGCCGGACCATTTGCTATCAGCCATGAAGCATCATGCGCGACAATATCTTTATGAAAAGCGAGCATGGAAAGCTGTGCAGCCGTCATTTTGGGATTGAGTCCCTGTTCATATATAAATGGCCCCAAGGCCGGGAAAGGAAGATATGCCAAAGCTCCCAGCCCCTGGAAAAGTAAGGCCGCCACAAATACCGTGCGAAACTTATCCGGCGTCATAATTGCATGGAAACAGAAACTTATATAAAAAATAGCGATAAACCCGATCATGTACATATTGCTATCAAGTGGCACTAACCATGCCATCGAATGGCTGATATCATACATGAGGTCGATCAATGGCCTGAAAAACTGGTCTGTTTTCCAATATATATCATCCAGCATATACGGGTTAATATGCGGCACCCAAAGTTTGATGTTGAAATGTATCCACTGGATCAGTGCATAGCATGGAAAAGCGATGAAAAACGTACGTGCCAGATTCTTACGCTGGCCAATCAAAGCTATAATTCCCCAGATAGCAACACCAATAAGCGGATAGAGATAATGTATGCCTACAAAAGCAGCACGCTCTCCTGAAGGAATTAAAACCGGTAGTGAATATGCTGTGGCAATACTTAACATAATTGCTAGCATTATCGCCGTAAAAGCAATCTCGGGAGAGAAAATGTTAAGCCGCCGGGTCATATGGCCACTTAAATCGAAACTAGTAAACAAACCCTTATAGCAATAGCTTTCAAGATTAAGAGCATCTTCACTATTTCGTAATATTCCGCAAAAAATGCGTGAATTTTCAGCCAGAAAAGATGTATTCATCGAAGAATATTGCAGAGCACTGCCTAGCTGGGCATGGATTTTAGTGCTCATCATTTGGGTGGTAGACTTGGTCTGGCTCGCAATATCCCATATTAGCCTTTCAACAGGCTCTTTCCCATTTTTACTATCCCTCATATGTATGTGCTTAGCGAGCGCATTAATCGCGCTTAAAATTATGCACAATGCATTCATTCGCACCGTGATCTTGGATAGCGTATTTTTGCTGGTCGCATGGCCTGCATTGCGAATATATAACCATCTTACGATGGCAACTAATGTGCCACTTGCAGATGCATCGCTTGCAAAAATTGATGCGTATATTGGATTTAGTTGGTTTGCTTATCTCCAATTTTGGGACAAATACCCAGTCGCACTTGAGATAATGGACACTCTCTATCAAAGCCTGACCATATATATTATCGTGATATATATATTCATCGCTTTATCGCATCGTGGCCGCGAGAGATGTGCCGAGCTGTTACAACTCTTCATATTGTGCGGATTTTTGTGCGCTTCAATTGGCGCCTTATTCCCGGCAATGACTGCTGCAGCGCACTATACTTATGCCGAAAACAGTTTTCTATATATTCAACCAGAAACTGGTCTATATCATCTAAAAAGCATGCTTGCGCTCAGGTCGGACCCTGAACACATACTCAATATAAATCACTTGCCAGGGTTAGTAACACTGCCTTCGTTCCATACGGCAATGGGTGTAGTGGCGATATATTGTTCTCGCAGTAATCCAATAATATTGCTAATATCATTGGCAGCGAATGGAACGATGATTGCTTCCACACCAATATTCGGCTCGCATTATGGCATCGATATTATAGCAGGCGCGGCTTTAGCCGTTGCCGCAATATATTCACTGCACACAATCAAAAGTAGAAATATTTTCGCCGGGCATTTTAGGATTTTATCAAGCCTTCCAGCGTATCGATGACCTGATAGTTGGGACAAAGGCTTAACGATGAACGCATTTGGACGGAAAAACGGGCCTGGCAGTACGAAGCCAGCTTTTGGCGTAGCCAAGCCAATGCATGTTGTGACGCCAAATACCAATGGCGCTGCCAGCGGTGATGAAGGCAGATTTGCTGCGCCTGTTCCCCAGGAGCCCGAAGGGGGAGAGCAGTTCCCGCCGATTGATCCCAATGACCTGCCGTCTATTGATGGCGCCGCCGACCCCAGCGTACCTCAGGATGCGCTTTCGCCCCAACAGGTAAAAAATGCCGAGGCGATGGCCAAGCTGCAGGACCGCATGAACACGGATCACAGTAAAAATACTGGTCCGGAAGGGTTTGAGGCGTCAGTTCACAAAATCAAGGAGCAAGTGCTCCCCCGCCTGCTGGAGCGCGTAGACCCCGAAGCCGCGGCAACGCTGACCAAGGAAGAGCTCGCCGAAGAATTTCGTCCGATCATCATGGAAGTGCTGGCTGAGCTGAAACTGACGCTCAACCGGCGCGAGCAATTTGCGCTCGAAAAAGTGCTGGTCGATGAACTGCTCGGCCTTGGCCCGCTCGAAGAATTGCTCAACGACCCTGACATCACCGACATCATGGTCAACGGCCCTGAGCAGACCTATGTCGAGAAAAAGGGCAAGCTGACAATCGCGCCTATTCAGTTCCGCGATGAGGAACATCTGTTCCAGATCGCCCAGCGCATCGTGAACAAGGTCGGTCGCCGTGTTGACCAGACCACACCGCTGGCCGACGCCCGCTTGCCTGACGGCAGCCGCGTTAACGTCATCGTGCCGCCGCTCTCCCTGCGCGGCACGGCTATCTCCATTCGTAAATTCTCGGCCAAGCCGATCACGCTCGACAATCTTGCCGACTGGGATGCGATGAGCCAGAAAATGTGCACCGCGCTGAAAATCGCGGGCGCCTGCCGTTTCAACGTGGTTATTTCCGGCGGTACGGGTTCAGGTAAAACGACGATGCTTAACGCCCTGTCGAAAATGATCGACCCGGGCGAACGCGTGTTGACCATTGAGGATGCGGCAGAACTTCGTCTGCAACAGCCGCACTGGCTGCCGCTCGAAACCCGTCCGGCAAATCTGGAAGGACAAGGCGCGATCACCATTGGCGACCTCGTGAAAAACGCCCTGCGTATGCGACCGGATCGTATCATATTGGGCGAAATCCGTGGCGCGGAATGTTTCGACCTGCTCGCCGCCATGAACACCGGCCATGACGGCTCCATGTGTACGCTTCACTCCAACAGCCCGCGCGAATGCCTTGGCCGTATGGAAAACATGATCCTGATGGGCGACATCAAAATCCCGAAGGAAGCCATCTCCAAGCAGATCGCGGACTCGGTCGACCTCATCGTGCAGGTAAAGCGTCTGCGCGATGGCTCGCGCCGCGTCACCAACATTACCGAGGTGATCGGTATGGAAGGCGATGTCATCGTCACACAGGAATTGTTCAAGTTCGAATATGTCTCCGAGGACGACAACGGCAAGATCATCGGCGAATATCGCTCCATGGGCCTGCGGCCCTATACGCTGGAGAAAGCGCGCAGCTTCGGGTTCGATCAGGCCATGCTGGAAGCCTGCCTCTAAAATAATTAGCTTAAACCTTGCCGCTGCAGCTCTTTCGCGTCACATAGGTGCGCAATGAAGGAGCCCTTTCCCATGCGCACTGTTATTCTATCCAGCCTGATCGCCCTTTCTTCAGCCCTGATGCCCTCTGCCGCTATGGCCAACCATCATGAGGAGGCGAAAGAAAGCGCCATCGCCGCCGCTGTCGCAGCGCCGACGCGCAGCGAAAAGAACGTTGCGCGTGATGTCTATCGCCACCCGACTGAAACACTCGAATTCCTCGGTGTAAAAGCAGACCAGACCGTGCTCGAATTTTCACCGGGCGGCGGCTGGTATAGTGAAATTTTAGGCCCGCTGCTCGCGGACGATGGAACATTCTATGCGGCCGCCTTTGCGGGCCGCTATTATGAGTATTTCGAGAAGAAAATGGCCGATAACCCCGGCGCATTTGGGAATGTTGAGCTGATTAGCTGGCCCGTTGCAGATGATTCCGTTACCCCTGGCAGCGTCGACACCATCCTCACCTTCCGCAATATCCACAATCTGGTGATGGGCGATACGGCAGCAAGCAGCTTCGCGTTATTCTTCAAACTGTTAAAATCAGGCGGCACACTGGGTGTCATTGATCATCGTCTGCCCGAAGATCGGGATAGCGCATTGGAGAAAAGCAGTGGCTATCTTAAAGTTTCCACTGTGAAGAAGCTGGCGGAAGATGCTGGTTTTGTGCTCGAAGCCCAGTCAGAGATTAACGCTAACCCGAAAGATACGGCTGATTGGGAAAAAGGCGTCTGGACCCTGCCTCCGGCCCTTCGGAATGGTGAGACTGATCGCGAGAAATATCTCGCTATCGGCGAGAGCGACCGAATGACTTTACGTTTTCGAAAACCTGCTGAATGACGGCCAGCCGACATATAGTATCGGAATCACAAGAAACACGGCCATTATCCGCGCTCGGCATGCGCTTACTTTCTATGCTGATGATCTCCATCATGTTCACTGCAGTCAAATGGCTCGGTGAGCATGGGGTGCACCTCATGGAAATGCTCTTCTTTCGTCAGCTATTTGCGCTGCCTGTTGCGGTCGGGGCGCTCATGCTTGGCCCTGGCTTAACCAGCCTGCGTACCAAAAGAATAGGCGCACATGCCGGCCGCACAGCAGTTGGGTCAATCGGAATGGCACTCAACTTTTCATCATTCATGCTGCTGCCTCTCGCTGAAGCAACGACAATAGGCTTCACTGTGCCTATTTTCGCGACCATACTTGCTATAATCTTTCTGAGCGAACGCCCGGGATTTCACAGGTGGAGTGCTATTATTGTCGGGTTCATAGGCGTTCTCGTAATCATCGGCCCGAACGACCATAGCACAGCTCCACCGATAGGTTTCGCAATCGCCATCGCCGCAGCAATCGTCACATCTTCCGTCTCACTGCTTCTGCGGCAATTGGGCAAAACAGAACCCACCGCAGCCATTGTATTCTATTTCTCAGCGCTCTCATTACCTCCGCTTGCCATAGCTATGCTCTTTTTCGGACAAGCACATGAACCGTTCATATGGCTTATCATTATAGGAATGGGCGTCGCTGGAGGCATTGCGCAATTATTGATGACCGCCTCACTAAAATGGGCGCCTGTTTCATTAGTCCTGCCTATGGATTATTCTACGCTACTTTGGTCCACTCTGTTCGGATGGATCCTATGGGCAAGCTGGCCGGGTTCATGGACATGGGTGGGGGCAATTATCATTGCGACCAGCAGCCTTTATATCGCCTGGCGTGAGCACAGGCACCACCGTGTTATCAACAATCGCAGCGTATCGATTAGCTAATATGGTTGATTACAAAGCTCAGGCATCACCCCGACAAGGGTGAGGCTTGAGCTTTTAAAGGCTGGGAATTCCAATGGTTGGCAGCCAATGTAAATAGAAGCCGTGAACCGCAATATCACGTATGTAGTCATATGGGATGGCTATAGAACTCTCTGCTATCTGAGTTTACCATGCATGCCATGGAAAATAGCAGAGCTGAAACAGCCAGACATCCATAGCCAAGGCATCAAAGGCTTCTTCGCCAAGCTCAAGCAATGGCGGCGCATCGCTACACGGTACGACAAACTTGCCGCCAACTTCCTCGGATTCATCAAGCTCGCCAGCATCATGCTCTGGTTGAAATGATTAAATTGTCACTACAGCCTAATTCGCGATATTACTGATATCGACCTTCTCGACCCATTCCGGGTAGAAGCTTGGCTCGCGGTTTGACCAGCCAATCGCCGTCGCTGCTGCTTCACTTATCGATTGCAGCAGGGCACTGCGCTTTTCAGGGTGCAGATTAGGCAGGCTTGCAGCAGCGCAAAAAGCACCGGGCAGCCAGGGCCGCGCGCCGGCACCAAATAAGCGTTCGTAGAGGAAACGATAGGAGGAGAAACTCGACAAACGATCCTGCGCCAGATCAAAAGCGGAAATGCTGATAAGCGGCGCCATAAATGGCTCGACCTGATCCAGCCCACTATCGTCCGGTACAATAACGCGCAACGCATGGATACGCTCATAAATTCGCGCCTGCGCCCTGATGCTGGCAGCTTCGACCACATCACGACACCAAAGCTCCATGGCATCGGCACGATGAAAAGCGACATCAAGGGAGCGACGGATATAACGCTGAGTCGCAGCACCAAAGCTGGCAAACTCCCGCATTTCCGCCAGAGTGATTGTGCCGTCAGGCGATTTGCCATCCATAACCATCTTCCTTGCCCCTGACCTTTTGAAACTCGGGTTACCCATCATGCACAAAAGCGGTTAGCAAACGCTTAAGGCTATGTTGTCTCATGTTAAAGGACATCAAAAACCTTCTGCAAGTCTTTTGTTGCAGTGCAGCAATTTTATATCGATTGGCAACGCCTGTCTGTGATCTGGCGCACGCGCTATTCATGGATTGCTATATCATTTCGGAACATATACAGAACATGACAACCCGCTGTTGATCCTGTTGTATCCCTCCTACATAGCATAGACAGAGACCCGGATATCAAGAATGACACCCCTTGTTACGAACCATAGGTACTGCACATGCTGACCCACATAAGTGTGCGCGGTGCGCGCGAACATAATCTCAAAGGCGTCGACATCGACCTGCCGCGTGACACGCTGATCGTTATCACCGGCCTGTCAGGTTCCGGCAAATCCAGCCTTGCCTTCGACACCATCTATGCCGAGGGGCAGCGCCGCTATGTCGAGAGCCTGTCGGCTTATGCGCGGCAATTCCTCGAAATGATGCAAAAGCCCGATGTCGAACATATTGACGGCCTCTCCCCCGCCATCTCTATCGAACAGAAAACCACCAGCCGCAATCCGCGCTCGACCGTCGCCACCGTTACCGAGATATACGACTATATGCGCCTGCTCTGGGCGCGCGTCGGCATCCCTTATTCGCCCGCAACCGGAGAGCCGATTTCCGCGCAAACCGTCAGCCAGATGGTCGACCGGGTGATGACCCTGCCCGAAGGCACCCGGCTCTATCTCCTCGCACCGGTCGTGCGTGGTCGCAAGGGCGAATATCGCAAGGAAATGGCCGAGTGGCAAAAGGCCGGCTTCACCCGTGTGCGCATTGACGGCGAATTTTACGAAATTGAAGAGGCTCCCGCACTCGACAAGAAATATAAGCATGACATTGAGGTCGTCGTTGACCGTATTGCCGTGCGCGAAGACATGCAGACGCGTCTGGCCGACAGTTTCGAAACCGCGCTGAAGCTGGCCGATGGGCTGGCCTATGTCGATCTGGCTGATGGGACGGTAGCGGAGCTCATGAATAGCCCCTCCCCTGAAGGAGAGGGGCAAGGAAAACTAAAGGGTGCTAGCATCCCGGACAACCGCATCGTCTTTTCCGAGAAATTCGCATGCCCCGTTTCCGGCTTTACAATCAGCGAGATCGCACCGCGTCTCTTCTCGTTCAACGCCCCGCAGGGCGCCTGCCCTGCCTGCGACGGGCTAGGCGAAAAATTGCTGTTCGACGAACAGCTCGTTGTCCCCAATGAAGCGCTCACCCTCAAAAAAGGCGCCATTGTCCCCTGGGCCAAGTCCAACCCACCCAGCCCTTATTATATGCAGGTGCTCTCCAGCCTCGCCCGCGCCTATGACTTCGACCTCGACACGCCATGGAACGAGCTGGAACCAGACCAGCGCCTCATCATCCTGCATGGCACCGGCGGTATGCCGGTCGAACTCACCTTCAAGGACGGACGCAAGCATTATAGCGTCAACAAGGCGTTTGAGGGCGTGATCGGCAATCTCAACCGCCGCTTTCTGCAAACCGACAGCGCATGGATGCGCGAAGAACTCTCCAAATATCAAACGGCCCAACCCTGCGAAACCTGCGGTGGCGCCCGCCTCAGGCCCGAAGCCCGCGCGGTCAAAATTGCGGGCGAAGACATTTCGCAGCCCACCCGCCGCAGCGTCGTCGACGCCCTCGCCTTCTTCGAGCAGCTCCCCCAGCACCTCACTGACCAGCAAAACCAGATCGCCAAGGCCATCCTCAAGGAGATCATCGAGCGGCTCGGCTTTCTCAACAATGTTGGCCTCGATTATCTCAACCTGGATCGCACCAGCGGCACCTTGTCGGGCGGCGAGAGCCAGCGCATCCGCCTCGCGTCGCAGATCGGCTCCGGCCTGTCCGGCGTGCTTTACGTGCTCGATGAACCCAGCATCGGCCTGCACCAGCGCGACAATGACATGCTGCTCATCACGCTCAAGCGACTACGCGACCTCGGCAATACGGTCATCGTCGTCGAGCATGATGAAGACGCCATCCGTGCTGCCGATCATATCGTCGATATGGGGCCGGGCGCGGGCGTGCATGGTGGCGCGGTGGTGGCCGAGGGGACGCTCAAGCAAATCCTGAAAGCCAAGGGCTCGCTCACCGCCGATTATCTCAACGGCACCCGCGAGATTTCTGTGCCGAAGAAGCGCCGCAAGGGCACCGGCAAAAAGCTGACCGTGCACAATGCCCGCGCCAACAACCTCACCGGCGTCACCGCGAGCATCCCGCTGGGCACCTTCACCTGCATCACCGGCGTCTCCGGTTCCGGCAAGTCGAGCCTGACGATCGACACGCTCTATGCCGCTTCGGCGCGCGCGCTCAATGGCGCACGGGTCATCGCTGGCGCGCATGACAAGGTGACGGGGCTGGAATATCTCGACAAGGTGATCGACATCGACCAGTCGCCCATTGGCCGTACCCCGCGCTCCAACCCGGCGACTTATACCGGCGCTTTCACCAACATCCGCGACTGGTTTGCCGGCCTGCCCGAAGCGCAGGCGCGGGGCTACAAGCCGGGGCGGTTCAGCTTCAATGTGAAGGGCGGGCGCTGCGAGGCGTGCACAGGCGACGGCCTCATCAAAATCGAGATGCACTTCCTGCCCGATGTCTATGTCACCTGCGAAGAGTGCCACGGCAAGCGCTACAACCGCGAGACGCTCGAGGTGAAATTCAAGGGTATGAGCATCGCCGATGTGCTCGACATGACGGTCGAGGATGCGGTCGAGTTCTTCAAGGCCGTTCCCTCCATCCGCGACAAAATGGCCATGCTCGCCGAAGTCGGTCTCGGCTATGTAAAAGTCGGCCAACAGGCAACCACGCTATCGGGCGGCGAAGCGCAACGCGTGAAGCTCGCCAAAGAACTCTCGCGCCGCGCCACCGGCAATACGCTCTATATATTGGACGAACCCACGACGGGGCTGCACTTCGAGGACGTGCGCAAGCTGCTGGAAGTCCTCCACGCGCTGGTCGAGCAAGGCAATAGCGTCATCGTGATCGAACATAATCTCGACGTCATCAAAACGGCCGACTGGATCATCGATCTCGGTCCCGAAGGCGGTGTAAAGGGAGGTGAAATCGTCGCCACCGGAACACCGGAAGAGGTCGTGAAAGAAACGCGCAGCTACACCGGACATTATCTCACCTCCCTTTTAACCCGCCCGAAAACTGAGGCCGCCAAATGAGTAGATTCTTGATATTGGCTCCGCCGAGACCATCCGGAGGGTTGCGATGGCCAATCCATTCAAGTTCAAACTGCGACACTAACCATGCCTGACACATGTATAAATGACGATATTGAATGGCACGTAGAACCGGCACGGCTGCCCTATCCGCAAGCGCTCGAAGACATGGAGGCGCGCGCTGCAGCTATCGTAGCAGGCAAAGCACGCGAACGGGTCTGGCTGATCGAGCATCCACCACTCTATACCGCAGGAACCAGCGCCGACACGACAGAGCTGCGTGATCCACGTTTCCCGGTCTATGACGCCGGGCGTGGCGGGCGCTACACCTATCATGGACCGGGCCAGCGCGTCGGCTATCTCAACATTAATCTGGGCCGACGCGGCAAGGATATTCGCAATTTCGTCCACAATCTTGAAGGCTGGGTCATCGACGCGCTGGGCGAGTTTGGCGTAGAAGCGCGGCGCGCCGAAGGACGGATCGGCATATGGACAGACGGGCTTGATGGCCGCGAGGCCAAGATTGGCGCCATAGGCGTTCGTGTACGCCGCTGGGTGACGCTGCATGGTTTTTCGGTCAATATCGACCCGGATCTCAACCATTTTACGGGCATAGTGCCCTGCGGCATTTCCGAATATCCGGTCACCAGCCTTGCAGCGCTGGAGAAAAATGTCTCAATGGCGCAATTTGACGAAGCACTGAAAACGCATTTTCCTGCATTTATCGCACATCTGGGGCATTGTCCCGATGACAAAGCCTGTTCCACTTGAGCTACGAGATGAGCTTGGTTACTGTAATATCAATGATTTTTACAAGGAGAGCTTCATGCCGTCACTGACTTCCAAAGCGCGCCTGGCCGCAGCGCCATTAGGGCTGGCACTCATGCTCGCAGCATGTGGCGGCGGTGCAGATGAAGCAACGAATAGCGTTGAGGTTCAGATGAAAGACCTCGAAGCCGTAGATGGCACCATAAATGACGCGATGACCGACCTTGATGGCGTACAGGTGGAAGGCACGGCGATGGCCGAAAACGGCAATAGCGCTGACAATAGTGCAATACCGCCCAGCGCATCACAGGATACGGAAACCGCCAGCCCGGCATCTGATGAGGATGAAGAAGATGAAAGTGCCGAAGACGATGATGTGGTCTCCGAACAATGACACACAGGGCCGGGCGCAAACACAAACTGCGCGCACGCATTACGTCGCTGCTGTGTCTACCATTTTTGACAAGCCTGAGCATATCTGCACCTGCCCATGCGCAGATCTATTATAAAGCGCCGGACCTCAGCACACCAGCAGTAACAGGTACAGAACCACAGCTTGCGCTGAACCTGCCCGGTGCCAATAGTAACGAGCTACGGGCCGCCATGGTGTGGCATTTGCGCGTAGCGATGAATATTGCAGCGCTACAGTGCGATTTTGAACCGAGCCTGCTCACCGTGAGCAATTACAACGCAGCGCTGGCCCATCACAAAAGCGAACTTGCCGATGCTTTTGATACCATGACCGCTTATTTCCGGCGCTCTGGACACTCAAGCGTCCGTGCAGCCACGCGCGCCTTCGACCAATATAACACCAGAGTTTATTCCTCATATTCAACCGTGCAGGCACAGAAGGATTTCTGCCAGGTCATGGGCATGGTTGGTCGCGAAGCGATTTTCGCCCCGCGCGCCAGCCTTATCCAGCTCGCGCAACAGCGCCTCGGTACAATCAAACGCGCACTTGTGCCTACTGGTGAGCAATATTTCACCAATCCCGGCTATGGCTTTCATGCAACGCTGCCATCGTTCAGCAAAAAATGCTGGAAGCGTGACACATTACGGGAAAAATGTGAGGCGGCATGGAAGCAGGCACTCGCACAGCGAGAGCCAAATCGGGACAATTGAGGCGCTTATCGCAGTCCCAGCATTTTGTGATTTTGCAATGTCAGACGCCATTGCGGATGCGTCATGATAAAATCAATGCAGGTTGCAGCATGAGCGTCGTTTTTTCCGGCCTCATCGAGCGGCTGAAGCAGGAAATGCGCAAAATCCCATTGCGCTATATCCTCCGGCGCATGACCGCCAAGCGGCACTGCGGGCTGCGGCCAGACCAGTTTCAATTCATCGCCTGAACGCTGCACGACTTCACTGCCCGCTTTCGGGCTAACGCACACCCAGTCGATCCCTTCATGGACCGGCAAGGTGCCATTGGTCTCGATCGCAATCTCGAAGCCCGCCTCGTGCAATGCATCGACCAGCGCATCATCAACCTGCAGCATCGGCTCGCCGCCCGTCAGCACAATATAGCGCCGCGCCGCGCCACCACCCCATAGATGGGCCGCCGCTTCAGCTACATCCACCGCATCGGCGAATTTCCCACCACCCGGTCCATCCGTGCCGACAAAATCCGTATCGCAAAAGCGGCATATCGCTTCGGCCCGGTCCTGTTCACGGCCAGACCAGAGGTTGCACCCGGCAAAGCGCAGGAACACCGCCCGACTGCCCACCCGCTGCCCCTCGCCCTGCAAAGTCAGGAACATCTCTTTGATCGCATAGCTCATGCGTATTGCGTCGGATCGGGCAACCCGGCCTCGATAAAGCCCTTGGCGCGCAACCGGCAGCTATCGCACTGGCCACAATGCTTGCCATCGGGTGTCGGGTCATAGCAGGTCCAACTGATGCCGGCATCCAGCCCCAGCCGCGCGGCTTCCATGGCGATATCCGCCTTGGTCATGAACTGCAGCGGCGTATTGATACGCACCGGCGCGCCTTCCACACCTGCCCTGGTCGCCAGAGCCGCCATATTCTGAAAAGCCATGATGAACTCTTCCCGGCAATCGGGATAGCCGGAATAATCCAGCGCATTGACGCCGATGAAAATATCCTGCGCCTCAACCACTTCGGCAAAACCCAGAGTGAGCGACAGGAAAATCGTGTTGCGCGCAGGTACATAAGTGACCGGCACACCGCCCTCGCCGCTCGCGCCGACACCATCCTTGGGCACATCAATATCCGCCGTCAACGCTGACCCACCAAAGGCCGTAAGATCAAGCGGCAGCACGACATGACGCTCCACGCCCAAAGTCTCGGCAATACGCCTGGCCGCTTCCAGCTCAACCCTGTGGCGCTGCTGATAGTCAATCGTAAGGGCATAAAGGCGCATGCCCGCCTCGCGCGCCAATGCCGCCGCGACGAAACTGTCCAGCCCGCCAGAAAGCAGCACGACCGCTTTAGGCCCAGACATGTTGGATATAGAAATCTCAGTCATATTGCGCGCGCTAACCGCATAAGCCGGTGTGCGCAAGCCAGATACGCGTTACTGGCAGTCGCCAGTGCGACGTCCCTCCAGCGACATGGAGAAAGGCGCCCCTTGCGCAACACCCTGCGCGTTAATCTGTACAAGGCGCGGCGTTTCCACGCGCAAATCGGTGCGTCCGGAACCTTCACCACTACATTCATAAGTGACAACGGCGTGCTGATTATCATCGCTGACGACAAAGCGGCGACACTTCGCGCGTTCATGTTTCACATTGAGCAATTGCGCGGGATCACCCACGCATATGCGCCTGGCAGGGCGTGATCTCGCTTCTGTACCGCGCTCGCGCAACTCCCACTGGCCTTTTTCAAGGCCCCGGAGCGCCGCCATATCAGGCGTTTTGGGCGCAGGGCCAGAAGGTGACATCGCCGCCATGCTCAGCAGTGATACCGGTATTATACCAGCCATACGGATAATCGCTTTGGTCATATCGCATAAACCCTATATGCACGGCCGCCTGTTTTCAGGTCTGCCAGCCAATCGCGTCCCTAGTTTCAGACAATAACAGGGAATTACGGCAAAATCAGGATGATATTTAGCAAAAGAGGGTTAACCGCTGATCCATATATGGACAGCAGCCCGGCCTGATCAATTGTTCAGACTCGCTGCAGCAATCGGAAAAATACGCGAGCAAAAAGCACAATCAACATTGATATTGCCTGCTTCGTCGGCCATTTCGGCGCGCTCGTCGGATGGAAACCGCCCGATCACATCCCGGATATGGTTCACATCACAGCGGCAACCGCGTGAAAGCATCGACCTGCCCTGTACACGCACCTCTTCCTCTTCATGGAAAAGCCGCCAGATAATATCTTCCAGCTCCAGTGCTCTGTCGGTCAGTTCGCTGGCCTTCAGCGTGGAGGCAATAATCTGTACATGCTCCCATTCCGGGTGATCATGACGCACATGCAAGCGTTCACGCCCCACCTCACCCTCGGGGAGATGCTGCACCAAAATGCCGCCAGCGCTACAACCCTTGCCTTCTTCGTTCCGCACATCAATTTGCACGAAGCTGGGTATCTGCTCGGATTGCAGGAAATATTGCTCCGCTGCCTTGGCCAGCGACTCCCCTTCCAGCGGAACAATACCCTGATAGCGGTTTGCCTCGGCCCCGGCTGCCGCAGCCTGATCAATCGTGATCGCCAGATAGCCTTTGCCAAACAACGCAAAAAGCGTGGGCTCGCTCCCCTGCTCCGCCAGCTTGTCGGCATCAAACTGGACATAGCCGCGCAATGCACCACCGTCTGGCGACGCCATATAGTCTGCAACAAGCAAGCCGATAGCACCGGCTTCTGTCTGCGCCTGCAAGGTGAGCTGGCCCGCGTCATTTTTGAGCGTGCTGCCCAACAGCGCCGCCAGAACCAGCGCCTCTCCCAGCAAGCGCTCGATCACGGGTGGATAGGCATGGGCCGAAAGCACCTCATCCAGCGAAGGCCCAAGCCGCGCCACCCGCCCACGCACATTGCGCAAAGGGATGGTGAAACCCAACGCCTGATCGGTTGCCTGATCGCTCAAAAAAATGTCCTTGTTCATGTGCCGCGTAAATAGGGTGCCGTGCGCAAAGCACAACCGCTCCCCCCTGTTTCAGAATTTCAGAGCTGACCAAATACCCATAGCAATACGGATTTTTGTGCATGAAGGCGGTTTTCCGCTTCATCCCAGATCAACGACTGCGGTCCGTCAATCACCGCTTCCACGACTTCCTCGCCACGATGGGCAGGCAGGCAATGGAGGAATTTGGCATCTGGTTTGGCCAGCGCCATCAGCTCCGGCGTCACCTGATAGGGCATCAGCGCCGCCAGCTTTTCCTTGGCATGCGCCTGCCCCATGGAAACCCATGTATCCGTGACGATCACATCCGCACCACGAACCGCCTCCTGCGGGTCGCGAGTGAGTATGATTTTCGCGCCCCGCCGTTGCGCTTCAGCCGCAAAGCTAGGGTCAGGATCATAGCCCTCCGGCACGCCAATACGCACATCGAACTTCAGCAGACCGGCCGCCTCGACAATCGAATGCAGCACATTATTGCCATCGCCCAGCCATGCCCATTGGCTGCCGGGCAGCGCAACTTTATGCTCTATCACGGTCAGCAGGTCCGCCATAATCTGGCAAGGATGCGACAGGTCCGTCAGGCCATTGATGACCGGAACACTCGCATGTTCTGCCATTTCCTCGATCTTGGCATGATCATCGGTACGGATCATGATCGCATCGCACATGCGGCTCAGTACGCGCGCCGTGTCCGCCACTGTCTCGCCACGGCCGAGCTGCGACGTGCTGCCATCCAGAATGAGGCTGGAGCCGCCCAGCTGGCGGATCGCAATATCGAAGCTGACGCGGGTGCGGGTCGAGTTTTTCTCGAAGATCATCGCCAGCGTATGACCGCGCAATGGCGCATCGCTGTCAATCGCACCCTTGGGAATACCCAGTCGCGCCGCCTTGCGGTCAATCGCATCGGCAATCATCGCCGCCAGCGCATCCGGGCCTGCGTCGGAAAGGTTCAGGAAATTCCGGGTCATGGCACCCACCCTCAGCTTGAGGCAGGCGACACATAATCCCGTGCGCCAGCCGACAGTTTTTCAACACATTCAGATATATGCTCTTCTGTTATGACAAGCGGCGGCAAGAGCCGCAGCACATTATCACCCGCCGCAACCGTCAACAGCCCATGCTTATCCCGCAAATGCGCCACGAACGAACGGCTTTCACTCTTGAGCCGCAAGCCAAGCATAAGCCCCATGCCCCGCACGCTCTCGAACAACATATCATGATTGGGAATGAGCTGCTCCAGTGCGCCACGAAGTCTCTCGCTCATCACATTGACATGAGAAAGAAATTCCGGATCGTTGATAATTCCCCACACCGTGCTGCCAACCGTCACAGCCAGCGGATTGCCGCCATAGGTTGAGCCATGTGTCCCGGCAACCATGCCCTTGGCAGCCTCTTCTGTGGCAAGGCACGCTCCGAGCGGGAAGCCCGCACCAATGCCCTTGGCGACCGCCATGATGTCGGGTGTCACGCCATATTGCTCATGCGCGAACAAGGTGCCGGTACGCCCCACACCGCATTGGACCTCATCGAGAATGAGCATCAGGCCATGTTCATCACACAGCGCGCGCAGCCCATCCATAAATTCCTGCGTGGCCGGCAATATACCGCCCTCGCCCTGAATGGGTTCGAGCATGAAACCGGCTGTATCGGCGTCTATCGCTGCCTTGGCGGCTTCCAGATCATTGAACGGCACAACATCAAAACCGGGCAAAAGCGGTTCGAACCCGTCGCGCATCTTGGGCTGATTGGTCGCCGATATCGTGCCCAGTGTGCGGCCATGAAAGGCATTGGTAAAGCTGATGATCTTATGCCGGTTCGGCGCGCCATTGGCAAAATGATAGCGCCGCGCCGTCTTGATCGCACATTCGACCGCTTCCGCACCTGAATTGGTGAAAAACACCGTATCGGCGAAGGTCGAATCAACGATCTCCTGTGCGAATTTCTCACCTTGCGGGCTGCCATATATGTTGGACACGTGCATCAGCGTTGCTGCCTGATCGGCAATCGCCTTCACCAGTCGCGGATCACCATGGCCCAGAGCATTGACAGCAATACCGCTGGCGAAATCGAGATAACGCTCGCCGCCCTCGCTGATCAGATGACAGCCTTCGCCGCGCACCGGACGCACACCGCACCGGGGATATACTGGCATGAGCGGAGTTATCGACATGAACTTCCCTTTCTGGTCTGCGTGAATGCCATCTGTTTAAGAGCAGGCAATTTGGAACAAACGCAAAAAGGCGACCCCGCCGGGCCGCCCTTCGCGAAGCGAGCCTATATCGCGGCTCGCACCATGGCGTCAACCTTATCTGATCTGGCTCCATGCATCCGCGATTTCGGAGATGATCGCATGCGCCTTGCGCGACTCAGCGCCGTTGCCCGTCTGGATTGCCACCAGCATCAGGCGCTTGGTTTCGCGGTATATTTGCGCGAGACTGAGCGCGACATCGCCACCTTTGTCAAAATCCAGACTGGAATCCAACGCCTGCACAATCGAAAGCGCGCGCATATTCTTGTCATTCGCTTTGCCCGTGTCAGCCTGATCAAGCGCGACGGAAACAGCGTCTATCGCCAGCAAAAGCTCATCAAACAGGATTTTGACCAGCCCGTGCGGCGATGCGCTTTCAACGCGGCTACCGGCATGTATGGCGGCGTAACGACGGCTGGCTGATCCTGCTAAACCTGACGAATGAAACATTACTCTACTGGTCCCTTATATAGTCTTGCTTATCTGAGTGTCTTAATTGTCTTTGTTCGTCCAGATCGCAACCTGCTGCTCCAGATAGCTCTGTGTGGCTTTGAAGGCGTTGAGCTGCGAGGCCATGCGCGAATAAACGAGGGTGAGCCGCTCTTCATAGGCGGTCATATCTTCATCGAGCTTGACGCGCTGCGCGTTTAGCTCTTTCTGCAGCGCTTCATACCGTGCCTTGGACGCCGTCAACGGGCCGCTTTCCCCCTGCAGCGTATCACGAATTTTCTGCACGGATGCGGCAAGGCCAGGATCGGTCTCAGTGCTCTCAATCGGCTTGAGCATACGCACAACAGCTGCAGGATCGGCCTTAATGGCTGCGTCCAGCTTGACTGTATCGAGCGTCAGCGTGCCATCCTGATTGGTCTTGATACCAATATCATAAAGCGCACGATACGGCCCGGAGCTGGCAAGCTGTGTTGTCGTCAGCTTCGACAATTCATTCTTCATCGTCCTGATCGACGAATCACCTGCCAACGCGCCAGCCGTGGAAGCATCCGCACCGCTCAGGCTCGCAGTGTTCAGAGCGCTGCGAAGCTGGTTGAATGCCTTGACGAATTCCTGCACCAGTTCCTTGGTGCTGGTGGCTGGTTCTGTCGTACCCAGCGTCACCAACGTACCCGGCGCTGCCTTATTGAGGTCAATACGGACGAACGGAATGGCATTTTCCAGCTCATTGCTGTCATTTTGCATTTCAACGCCATCGATAAAAACAATGCTGTCGGTCGCGGACTGACGCTTCACCATATTGCCGGATGTGCCGTCGAAGGTGAAACGCTCCAGCGCCGCATCAGCGGTATCGCCCGCCTCTTTGGTCAGGGTGAAGGCATTGGCATCGCCAGTCTCTCCCTTGAGCACAAGGCGCGCGCCGCGATTATCGACAACGACAGTCGCGATTACACCTGCGTCTGCATCGTTAATAGCCTGTGCCAAACCACTCAGGCTATCATTCGTGCCATCAATCGTAATCGTCTGTGGGCCAGCCGCCGTGGTAAGCGTCAATGTGCCCTGGCCTACGACCTGAGCGCTATCGGCAAGATTTATTGATTCAAGAATTTGTGCGGCTGCAAGCTGTGCAACCTCGATCTGCGCGGGCAGACCCGTGGGGTCACCACCGGGAAGCAGGCTCACAGCGACAATCGTGGGATCATTGGATGCAGGCTGCCCTGCAAAAGAGCTGTCGTCGAGCACATCCTTCAGTGCGGTGGTGAAGGTATCCAGCGAGCTTGCCGCACTGGCCAGCGCAGATATACGCGCATTATTGTCGGAAGTGCGGTTGTTAAGCACAGATTCCTTGGGATCACGCGACGCAGCAACCAGCTGACTGACGAGCTCCGAGGTATCGATGCTGTTCGACCCCGATAATATGCTGACAATGCTTCCACCAATATTCGGCATGTTGATCCCTTTCCACCGATAAGAACGACATACAGGGGGAAAGTTTTAGAGAGGCTTAAGAATTAGCCGAAAAGCAGATAAAATAGCTGTTTCAAGCGATGTTTATAACTGAAAAGCACAATATGCGCTTATTCAATCACTATTTGGGGTGATAGGAATATGATACGCCGTCTCAGGCGGTCAAAGACAATATCTGGTCTACAGTACCCGTGCTGACATTGGCCTGAGCGGAACGGGCAAGCGATGCCTGTTGCGCCATGGACTGGGCAATCTGTACGGCGCGCTCTATGCTCTCCACGCTTGCAGGCGGCAATGGGATGATCACCACCGAACCGGGACGCAAGGATTCGATTCGCGATTGTGCTTCATCGAGCGCCACAGCAGGGTCAGATGTGCTGGCGCTCATCTCCGCCAATATATCAGCGACACGCGCCTGTACCCGCGCATAATCGGACGCGCTCGCCATATGCTCACGCCGTGCCTCTGCGCCTTTTTCTGCACCTGCCTGACCACCCGCGCTATCAGACGCGGCGGCGCTCGGCTGGACCGGCACAATAGCGGGCGGCGGCGGCGCCACAGGGGCGCTCCGCTCTACCGCAAGGCTTTCTATCCGAGGCACAAATTCATTCATGCAACCTGTTATAGGCGGTGCATGTAAAGCGCATGAAAACAAATCAGGCTAAAGAGAATTTAACCATTACGCGCGCTATCCGGGCTATTGCGCTCTGGTTTTCCAGTTGTTTTTCCATCGCCATCAAAAATCATATCATCCGGCAAATCAATATGGGGTTTGTCCCGCATGCTCGACATCCTGTTCTCAACCCGGAAGAGGAAAGCCAGAACCGTCGCAACGGCCATATAGAGCGCTTCATCAACAACCTGACCAACACGCGAGGTGAAGTAAACCGCGCGGGCAAGCTGTGGATATTCCATCACTGTCACATCCTGCGTCTCCGCAAAATCACGAATTGCAAGAGCAATCGCATCACAACCGCGTGCCACCACAATCGGTGCCAAATCTCCCTTCATGGGGTTATAGCGCAATGCAACAGCAAAGTGAGTCGGGTTCATCAACACGACCGAAGCTTCGGACACCGCTTTCTTCATGCTGTTATTGAGCACCTCAAATTGCTTGCGGCGAATATGCCCCTTGAGCTCGGGTGACCCTTCGGTTTGCTTGTGCTCGTCCTTAATGTCCTGAATACTCATCGCCAGACGCTTGCCGCGCTGCATGATCTGCGAGGGCACATCAATACCTGCAACAATGAACAATGCGCCGCCCATGACCAAGCACGCCAGTACAAAAATATTACCGACATCGATCAGCGCATCATGCAGGCTGCTTGTGCCCATAGCTGAAATTTGCGCCAGCTTGTCCCAGATCAGCCAGAAACCGATAGCACCCAGCAGCACAACCTTGGCAATGGATTTCACCAGCTCAATCAGGCCATTCATGCCAAACATGCGCTTCAGCCCGCTGGCAGGGTTCAGCTTGGATGCCTTGAACTTGAAGGCATTGCCGCGGAACCCCAGCGAACCGAGCATCGCAGGCCCGGCAATCGCAGCGATGATCGTCGCGAGCATAAGCCCCCCAATCGGAAGCAGAATACCCGAGCTCAGCGCGATAGTGCGTTGTGCGGGTTCAAACTGCATGATGTCCTCACGGCCAAAACGCAAACCGTTGATCACCATATCCTGAAGAGCGCGCATGATCATCGGTCCGGCCACCGCCATCCAGGCCGCGCCGCCCATCACCACCATGGCTGTTGCCAGCTCCTTTGACTGGAGGATGTCACCTTCCTTGGCGGAGTCCCTGAGTTTCTTCGGGGTTGGCTTCTCGGTTTTTTCACCGCCACCATTTTTATTTTGTTCAGCCATATGTTAGCGGCCTCCCGCAATAATTTCGGCTTGATCCAGGCCTTGCCGCAGCGCTTCGGCAATACCCTGCCCCATGATAGGCGACGCAATGGCCAACAGGATCAGCCCGACTATCAAGGCAACGGGAATGCCAACGGAAAATATGTTCAGCGAGGGCGCAGACCGCGCCAGCATGCCCATGACCAGCTGGATGAGGATCAGCGCAAAGCCGACCGGCAAGGCAACAGTTACCCCTGCCCCCAGCAAGGCCCCGCCAAACATGACCAGTCCATAGATTGCATCATTGGAGAGTGCCGCGCCACCCGGCGGCATCGCCTGATAGCTTTGCACGACATAATTGATGAGCAGCAAATGCCCATCCATAGCGAGCAACAGGAAGGTCGCGATGATCGAGAGGAACTGGCCAACCACCTGTGTCGATTGCCCGGACTGTGGATCGATCATTGAGGCAAAGCCAAGTCCCATAGCATTTGCAATTGTCTCGCCGGCCACAAAGGCAGCGGCATAGCCAATTTGCAAGGCAAAGCCCATGGCAAGACCGGCCAGCACTTCACTGATCACCAGCGATATACCCGCGAAGCTGGCGATACCGCCTGTGGGCATCTCGAAGACAACGCTGTTCATTGCTGCCACACCAACGGCAAGGCTGAGGATAAGCCGCAATTGCACCGGCACTGCGCGCCCACTGAATATTGGCGCAGCGACAAAGGCCGCGCCGGGACGGATCATCGCCAACAGCCATATCCAGAGCTGGTTTTCGACGCCAATAAAGCCGGGTGCGAACATGCTGTACCGCGCCCTTCCTAATTACCCATGGTTTCGGGAATACGTTCAAATATCTCACGCGCGAAATCAGCGATCAGCAACATGATAGAACCGCCGAACAACGCCAGCATCACCGCCACGATGATGAGCTTGGGGACGAAACTCAACGTCTGTTCATTGATAGAGGTTGCAGCCTGCACCATGCCCAGCAACAGGCCCGTGACGAGTGCAGGAATAAGGATTGGCGCAGCGGCCAGCGTCGTGACCCATAGCGCCTGTTGCGCCAGTCCTACGAAGAAATCTGAGCTTTCCATGTCCCCTCTCCTGCCCCTAGGTCGCAAACGACCCGGCGAGCGAGCCCATGGTGAGCGCCCAGCCATCGACCATGACGAACAGCAGAAGCTTGAACGGCATGGAGATAATTGTTGGAGAAAGCATCATCATGCCCAGCGACATCAATGTAGACGCCACCACAAGATCGATGATGAGGAACGGCAGGAAAATCATGAAACCGATCTGAAAAGCGGTTTTCAGTTCACTGGTCACAAAGGCTGGCAGCAGGATCGAAAAGGGCACGTCCTCTATGCTCTCATACTCCGGGGCATCAGCAAGGCCGGAGAACATACGCAGGTCGCTCTGGCGCGTCTGCTTCGACATGAAACTGTGAAAAGCCTTGGAAGAACGGCCAATGGCCTCCTCAACAGTGATATCGCCATTACCATAAGGCGTGAACGCCTGTTCGTTGATAACATCAATGGTAGGGCGCATCACGAAGATCGAGAGGAACAGGGCAAGGCCAACCAACACCTGATTAGGCGGTGTCTGTTGCAACCCAAGCGCCTGACGCAGCAAGGACAGCACAATGATGATGCGGGTAAAGCTCGTCATCATCAATATCAGCGACGGCAGGACCGTCAGCAGGCTCATCAGGATGAGCACCTGCAACGAGAGCGACATGGGCGCGCCATTGCCCGACACATCGCCCAGAGCGCGTGTCAGGGCACCACCCGGTGCAGGAGCATCCAACGCGGCCTGCGCCAGCGCCGGATTAGAGAACACCAGCGTGATCAATGTGCCAACTATAGCAAGGACAAGAGCCTTAACGCGCACGTGGCAACCCTCCGGGCATCTGTCCAGTAACAGGGTCCGCTTCGGCAATTTTTTCAATGCGACCACGTGTTACGGAAACCAGCAGTTTCTTGCCTTCAAACTCAACCACAGCCAGCTTGCCCGAAGCGCCCATGGGCAGCATTTCAACAATCTTGATCGCGCGATCGCCCTGTGCACCGATCATGCCCGGCTGATATTTGCGCCAGAGCCAGAGTGCGGCAAAGGCCATGCCGCCGACCAGAGGCAGCAACACCAGCAATTTTATGAAATACCAGGTCATCAATCAGGACCGGCGCTCGACGCCAGCCATCATCTGCTCGGTATTGGCAACATCGACAACACGAATGCCATAACGGCCATTGACCGTGACGACCTCACCACGCGCGATCAGTGCACCATTGACCATGATGTCGAGCAGTTCATCGGCCTGCCGGTCCAGCTCCACCACGCTGCCTTCTGCCAGATCCATGATCTCGGACAGGCGCAGGCTCGTCGAGCCGACTTCAACCGTGAGGCGAACCGGAATACTGGAGAGCAGATGATATTGCGGGCTGCTGCTCATCTTGGCAGCCGTGCTCTCCATCTTGGGGGCTTCGCTCATATCACTCATGCTGTCTGGTCCTTGTTCATTGTTTCTACCATGAAGGCCGCGCGGCCATTTTGCTCACCGATTGTCCCTTGGGCGAGCACCCTGCTGTCTACGATAAGCGGAATATGCCGGGCGATATTCACGGGGATGACATCCCCGTTCTTGAGATTGAGAAGTTCGTTAAGCGTCAGTGTCGGGCGCGTCAGCACAGTTTTGGCAGGCAGGCGGATATTGCCCATCTGCCGCGCAAGGCGTGACTGCCAGAGCGGGTCCTTATGTTTCATCTCATCGGGAGAGTTGGTAACCAGCAATGGTTCAAGCTGACGCAGTGCGACCAGAGGAAACATCAGCTCGATGTCCCAGCTCTCTTCGCCACCCAGGCTCAGTTTGAATGTCTGGCTCAAAAGCTGGTCGCTGGCATCGGCCAGTACCAGAGCTTGCGGATCATGCTCACGGGCAACCAGCGCCATGTCCATTGGCATCAGGTCAGCCCATGTATGGACGAACGCGTTCATAATTTCATCGGCGAGACGGGTCAATGTGCGCTCTTCGCTGCGCGTAAACTCGGTGCGTTCCGTCTCGTTTTTTTTCGCCTTGCCGGTGCCACCGTAAAAGCGCTCAACCACCAGCGAAATCAGTTCGGCATCAAGCTTAACCAGCACCACACCCTTCAGCGGGTGCAGCTTGTAGGTGGAAAGCGAGCAGAAGCTCGGCGCCATGGCCGACCACAGGTCATAATTGACCATCTCGGCGGCCTGAGTGGTAATAGTAGGTTTAACGCCGATGATCGGTTCGATCATCGAGCGGATTAATCGCGCCATCCGTTCTCCCAGCCGGTCCATGCCAGAGAGCGATACAGGCGCCTGCGGTTCGGATGACCCGAACGTATAAGATTGTACTGCGTCGTCCATTATCGAATAGTCCCCAGTCCTAGGCCGGAGGAGATACCCGGCTTCGAACAGTGCTATTGAATAACGAAATTGGTAAAATAAGTGTTATCAACGCCGGAATAACCGGTCTTTTCCTTCAATATTTTATTAATGAGCTTGGTCAGCTTCTTCTGCAAAAGCTCCTTGCCTTTGGGTGTAACCAGCTCCAGCTCTTGTTCCTGAGCCATCATCAGCAAAATTTCAGAGCGAATTGCCATTTCATGCGTTTTTACCGCATCAAGCACGCGCGCATCATAATATGTCGATATGGCGAGCGCGACCTGCACAAGCGAATCAGTGTCCGCGACGTTCGAAGTGTAGGGCGCAGGCATCTGGAAATAGGTTGCCTGATATTTTGATGGATCGTTTGGAGGCGGCAAATCAATGCCTTTATGCGCCGCTTTTTTCTTCACGCCGGGGATCGATCCATGCGATGAATCGTCATCGTCGCCAGAGGCTTCCGCCGCAAATTGCTCACCAATCGCAACAGGGTCCTCACCTTTCAAAACAAGCTGAGGCCTTTTGGGATCGACTTCAGCAGCCTCCTCGCTTTCCTCGTGACCGCCAAAAGCGCCAGCCGCAAAGAGGCCACCGGCAACGCCAGCGCCGCCCATGACGATTGCCACGGCAATGCCAAGGATCAAGCCCTTGCCTTTGCCCTTGCCGGCTGTCTCAGGTGTTTCTTCAGCTGCCTCGCTCATCGCTGCGGTCCCCGTTTCCAGTCTTTCATTTCACGCGCCTGGCGTCATGCATATCGCGCACTGTCACTGCCTCGCCCGGAGGCCGGCAGTGATGCATCGCGCGCCTCTGCATCATTGATAACGGATCGGGTGAACGAAGCTTTAGGGTTACTGCCGTTTTGACCATTATCGGCAAGGCCTGCCATATCGTGGCGACCGTTTTGTCCACCACTCTGGCCGCTATTCTGACCCGTATTCTGGCTCATAGCATTTTGGCTTGATCCTTGATTATTCTGGCTATTATTGGACGGGTTCTGTCCTTGCTGGCCATTGCTCATCTCGCCGGACTGCGCCTGAGAGAGCGAAGCAACACGATCAACCCGGAAGTCACCGATACGCACCGAAGCAAGCTGGGCATCCTGCACAAGACGCTGGCGATCCTTCATAAGGGCCGCTTGCGCCACCTCATTGTCTACCGTCATCAACACATTGCTACCCTGCGCACCGGGCGTGATCTCAACGCGCACAGCTCCCATGGTCTGTGAGGCTATCTGGAAGCGGCCATGGCCCGTATTGCGGCCTATAGTCGCAATTTCGCTGGCAATGTCATTGATCCATTGTCCACTGACCCCCAGATCAACGACCTGCTGACCCAGCGCCCCGCCAAGATTAAGGCTCGTAGGCGCTGCTACTGTTACTGGACCGGCCACCGGCGCAGGCGCCGCAACTGACGCGGAAACGGACGCAGTACCCACCGCAGTATCAAGGCGCGAAGAGAAACGCCCGCTCTGGCTATCTTCGCCAGGCGTCACGACTCCATCGCCAGACACACCGGAACCCGGCGACACTGCCAGCCGTTTCCTGCCTGCAATATCAGTGGCTTGCCCCGCTGCGCCATCGGCTGCTTGCGCCGTCGCCAGCGCAAGTGCAGACACCTGTGCAACACTCGTAATGCGGGTTGCTGCCGGTATTGGTGCCGCATCCCCCTGAGCACCATCGCCCTGCGCTGTAGCAGCCTGAGCCGCGGCAATACGTGCCGCTACAGCAGCAACGTCAAGTCGGGACGGCGGAGCCACCTTGCCCTGTGGTGTGATAACCGCCTCACCATCAACCGCTGCCGGTCCATCAACCAGCCCTGTAACGGCAGCACCCACCGCTGCATTGCCAGGCTGCTGGTTCTGCTGCTGGCGCTGGCCGAATAAGCCCGTCAGAAGGTTGGCAGAGGCCGGTTGGGCATGAGGCTGGGGCTGACCTTGCGATTGGCCTTGTGATTGACCCTGCGATTGGCCTTGAGACTGAGCATGGAGCTTGCCCAGTGGCTCACCATCGGCAATCTGGAGCAAAGCGGTTGCTTCTCCTGCTCTGGTTCCCGCATGAGCCTGTGCGGCCTGCGAACCGGCTGCGACCGGCTTCTCAGCCTTGAGCGCCGAATCTTTCATATCAGCATCCGCCATAGCCTCAGCCCGCCGTGCAGGGCCACCCGGCTTTGACGGCAGCTTTTCAGCCTTATCACCATTATCCGTTGCGGCCTGATCCGTTGCTGGTGATATCCCGGGCTTGCCAGAAACAGTCTTGGTCAGTTTTGCTTCCGCTTCGTTACCATCCGCGGCAGTTGCAATCGCAATTTTAGCGGCGGTCGCTTCACCCTCGCTTGTCGCAGAAGATGCAGGCGGCGGCACATTTTTGCCAGAGGCTTTTGCTATAGCCGCCTCACCCTTCTTTTGCTCTTGCGTGGTTGGCACAATATTCGAGGAAGCAGACCCTCCGACAGGCGCCACAGCCTGTTTTGCGGCATCCTGAGATGCGTCCTGAGCCACCGCCTTGTCCTTTGTCCCGATATCCTGTTTTTCGTCTGCAGCTTTGCGGATACGCTCGCTGCGGTGCACATCATCCTTGCGGTTGGCAGAGCGCTGTACCCTGGCCTCTTTTGCATCCGCCCTGTCTGCAGCACGCGATTCAACAGCTTTTTTTGAAGGGACAGCCCGTTTGCGCGCTTCACGCACGGGCGGTTCATGCGAAGGCATATCGCGCAGCAGCGCGGCAAAATCGCGTCCTTCGCCAGATGATGACACGCCATCCTCACCAAATGCGCCCGGAAGGCCAGGCACCGGGCCATTGCGGCCTATGCCATTAGCGGCATTCTGGATATTCATGCTCATTTCAGTCCCCTCAATTGGAAAGCACGGGCACGTGGTATCGCGGCAATGCGCGCCTCCCGTTGTTCCTCAACCTCTGCAAAAGTCCGTTCTTTCAGACGCAGCGCAATTTCCTTGTCGCGATTGGCTTCGAGCTGCTGCCCTTGCTTATCGTCAACCTTCCTCTCAGCGTCATAAAGCGCGCCTTCGAGCTGCTTGCCCGCCCGCTCCAGCCGGTCGGCCATCTCACGATAGGCCGCAAAATTACCACCGAGCTGCGCGCTGTCTGTCTTGAACAGTTCGGCACGCACCCGGGCAACCCGCCGGGCATTGTCATTCAGTGCCTGCAACTGTTCCTGTGCTGCCAGCGTCTCGGCAACCGCCATGGCATGTTGCGCCTGACGGACACGAACAAGGCGCTTGCGACGATTGAGAACTGTGTTGCTCATAGCGCAAACTCCGCTTTCAGGGCGGCGATGCTACTATCCAGATCAATCTGAACCTTTGAATTTTGCCTTAGAAAATCAAGAACTTCCTGCCTTCGGGATACCGCTTCATCGATCAGCGGATCATTGCCGGCACGATAAGCCCCCATTAATATGAGGTCGCGATTTTCTTCATAGGCTGACCACAAGGCACGATACATGGCCGCAGCACGCAGATGCTCCTCATCCGTCACATCGGCCATCACCCGCGAAAGCGATTTGCCGACATCAATCGCCGGGAAGATCGACTGTTCCGAGAGGTTGCGCGACAATATGATATGCCCATCGACAATCGCGCGTGCAGCATCGACAATCGGATCATCCGTATCATCACCATCGGCCAGAACGGTATACAGCGCCGTGATCGACCCGCCTGACCGGCTATCAACACCGGCGCGTTCGACAAGGCGCGGAATGAGCGACAGGGCGGAAGGCGGATAGCCTTTCATCGCCGGTGGCTCGCCCAGGGACAGGCCTATTTCGCGCTGGGCATGGGCGCAACGCGTCAGGCTATCGAGCAGCAGCAACACATTTTTACCACGCGCCCGGAAATATTCAGCAATCGCCGTCGCCCGCGCCGCTGCGCGCAACCGCAGTACCGGCGGATGATCGGCAGGCACAGCCACCACGATGCTCTTCTGCATCATACCACCGTTTAATTTCGTCTCGATGAAATCACTGACCTCGCGCCCGCGTTCCCCAATCAGGCCCACGACGACGACATCCGCTTCCGCGCCAGCGATCATCTGCCCCATCAGCACCGATTTACCGACACCAGAGCCGGCAACAATCGCGATACGCTGACCGCGTCCTGCGGTAAGCAGCGCATTGACAGCGCGCACACCCAGATCAAATTTTTCGGTTACACGGCCCCGGTCCAGCACATTGCCGCGCACACCGCCAAGCGGCCATATGCCCTGCGCCAATATCGGCCCCTTGCGGTCCAGCGGCTGACCCATCGCGTCCACCACCCGGCCAATCAGCCCTTCGCCGACCTGCACCATATTGGCCGCGCTGTCCGGCTCGACCCGCGCGCCATTTTCCAGTGGCGCATCTGTATCGAGCGGGACGAGAACCGCACGATTATTGCGAAAGCCCACAACCTCCGCGCGCGCAAACCCGCCATCTGACGAGGCAATACGCGCGCCGGTGCCAATCGGGCGGTTAAAGCCGGTTACTTCGAGCATACCTGCATCATGGCTGACAAGCCGTCCGACATGACGCGGCACATCGGACAGGGTGACATGGTTGAGCATTTGCTCGGCATGCTGAACAGCGGCAGCGATCATCCCTGCCCTTCCATATCGTCGAGCATGGCCTTAAGGCGTGAAAGCTGAACATCCGGGCCATCTTCGATCCAGCCATCCGCTGTATCAAGACGCACAGCCCCTCTGCCCAGATCCGGGTCAGGGGTCAGTGGGAAACCAAATTCATGCCCCTGAAGCAGCTCAATATCCTGCGGATGCAAATGCAGGCTGTTGCGGCTTTGGCCTTCTTCAATGAAAGCGCATACTGCTTCCACCCGCTTGGCCAATATCGCAGCGTCCACCGCGGCCTCACCCACCACCTGTTCCACCAGTCGCATCACAGCGGCCGACAACAGGGAAGACAGCGGGCCATTAACGGCAGGAGCCACCTGTTCAAGCGCCTGTGCCAGGCGTATGCTCGCATCTTCATCCACCGCAAAGGTTTCAGTCGCTACACGCATGCCTTCGTCAAAGCCCTGCGCAAAGCCATCGCTGCGTGCCTGCTCAAGCGGATCGGTCTTGGCGCTGCTCCCGTCCGGACGCATGGCAGAGGGAATCGGCCGCGCCATTTCCTGACCATCGGCAAAACGCGCCTGAAATGGACTGCCTATAGCAGCGGTCGCCAATCCACTGATTGTGACCGGCTGTGCCTCAGCCATATCTTCTGCGGAAAACAACTTAGACAAAATCGTCTCCCCCTGCGCCCAACATGATCGTACCCTGCTCTGCCAGACGGCGGGCTTCGGCGACAATCTGCTTCTGCGCTTCGATAACCTCGGCCAGACGCATCGGACCACGTTCTTCCATCTCGTCCACGATAGACTGCGCCGCACGTTGCGACATACAGCCCAGCATCTTGGCTTTGAGCATTTCGTTTGCGCCCTTGAGCGCCACGATCATCAGTTCGGTATCGATACCGCGCAGCAATGCGCCCATATTCTTGTCATCCAGATCAATGAGGTTGTCGAAGATGAACATCTCCTCCTCGATCGTCTGGCCGATAATCTTGTCGCGTTTGGTCAACGCCTTCATGATGCGCTGTTCCACATCCTTGCGGACATTGTTCATAATCGCTGCGGCTTCGCCCGTGCCACCACGCTGCGAGGTCGTGCCTTTTTTGGCAGGCGCCCCGCTGGCAAGCATCACTTCAAGATCTTCGAGCGCCTCATTGCCGACAGGTCCAAGCGTCGCGACACGATACACAACGTCATCCTGTACATCCTTGGGCAACATGCTCAGCACATCAGCCGCCACGGGCGGGTCAAGATGCGCCAGCACAATCGCCATAACCTGCGCATGCTCTGTCTCTATGATGGTCGCAATTTCGCCTGCTTCCATCCATTTGAGCATCGACAAATTGGTCGATCGGGTCGGCGGCGTGATCCGCGCGAGCATATTGTCCGCGCGCTCCTGCCCCAAAGCTTTGTGCATGGCACCGCGAATATGCCGGGTCGCGCCATAGCCAATTGTGGTTCTGCGGCGTGCCTTGCTGACGAATTTATCAAGTGCCTGATTGACTTCCTCAATCTCGACATCTGCCACATCATACATGGCAAATCCCAGCTCGCGCACCTCGTCCGGCTCAAGGCGAGAGAGGATTTCCGCGGCTTCATCTTCGTTGAAAAGCATCAGGAGAACAGCCGCCGCCGCGCTGCCATGCAACGAGATGGCGCCTTCACCCTCGTCCATATCCATGTCCATATCGAGCTCAGGCATCTTCTTTAACCCTGCCCTCTCTCAACAGATCGCGCACCACCAGAGCAGCACGATCAGGATCCTGCTTCACAAAGTTGCGGATAAGTTCTGCGCGCTGGGCA